>JAAUYD010028433.1_pt1 | contig 16361 bp, 17 predicted proteins | sample 7278101 | NCBI WGS metagenome assembly JAAUYD01 (sample SAMN14350128, study PRJNA611818) | marine sediment metagenome | isolation source: surface marine sediment (0.6m) | place: French Polynesia: Moorea | collected 2018-08 | reverse complement strand
TCGCCACCCCGCACCAACAACTCTCTCGTTCGATCTCGAAGAGATCCGCGTAGCGGCACGCATCCCTCAACAGCGCCACCCAAAATGCGCTCGATAAATAACGAACAGTTTGTTATCGAGCTAGCGCTCGAAGTAGTGAGTAGTAAGTAGTGAGTAGTGAGTAATTTAATGGGTTTAAGACCCCCAATAAATGAAATGCAATTGGTTATTTTTTCAGTCAGTGGTTTGAATCCCTGACTGAAAAAACACTCACTACTTACTACTCTTTCAAGCGTTGTAAGTGCCGCGATGAATTTCACTCGAGGGATGAATTTCACTTGATATGACATTTACGCGTTGTAAGTGACGTGACGAACTTAACTCGAAGGGACGACGGCCGTGCAGCAGGGCGTAATTCTCAGCTATAAGGATATCTCCTTCGTGCCATTCGTGTACGTAACAATTTTGCGGCAGGTAAATCGTTGCTATTAGCTCGCTGAGGAATCGATCGTGCTGTTCGGCTGGCAATCCCGCAATTTGGAAAAATAGGGGATTGAGGTAGGTGCCGGCATCGACTGGTTCTGCAAAGCGAAGCGTGGTCTTCCCAGTAATGGGATGCTCGTTGACAAGAGATACCGTAATCTCCCCACCGTAATGAGCAACTCTTTCGGTACGGTAGGTAATTTCAATCTTTTTCCAGATCTCACGTTGAAGGGGATTCGCATCTTCCCATACTCGCGTCGTATCGAAGAATAAAGTTTCGCCGCCGCTTCCCAATGGCGGCGCTTTTAGACACTGGAAGAACATAAATGTAGGCATGGCGGTTGCAAATGCACCATCCCAATGAAAAGGAACTTTACCGTTCGTGAATAGGTAATTCTTGGGATTGTCGTGAACGACGAGGTCGAGTATCGTACCAAAATTACCGCCTACGATTTCTCCCCAAGTCGCGCAGTAACTCGACAATACTTCTGGTTCTAAAAGTGAGAAACCGCGCAGAACAATTAAATGATGTTCCCAAATTAACTGACGCAACTGTGCAGACGAAAAATCTCGGATGTCAGACCCTGAATTAGTAGCCTCCAGCAATAAGCCAAAGGGACTCAAAGCACGATATTTTAGTTTCACAGACAGTTTTGGATCGATAGAAAGTGTCATGATGCGACCTCCTAATTTAAGGGAGAGATAAGTGTATTGGAAAGAACAAAATGGCTGGGACGATCGTTATGCCATACGAGTGAAGCTCTCATGCTTTCTGCCTGGCTTCGTTTCATGAGCAGGAACTTTTTGCCGTCATACACCGCGACATTGTGCCAGGGTGTGCCCCATGCATCCTTCGTCTCGATCGTGTAGATACCAATTTTTTCTGAGTGGTACGGTTGGGGATGAATGGAAAAGCGCAGAGCTTGAGGGAATTTCTCGGCGATCGCGACGCTCCAGGCATTACTGCGCTGAATTACACCATAGGCAGATTTCTTGGATTCGGTTTGAATTTTATTGCGGCTTTTGAAAGGCTGCAAGACAAGATAATCCTCAAAAAGAAAGCGATGAATACCGTTAAATAAATTACGCTTGTCAGGGTCATTCTTAACTTGGAAGCGAATAGTTTCGATGGACTCAGCATAGTTAAGAATAAGTTTCTGTCGCATCTCATCGAAACTTAGTTCGCCGAATAAATCTTCCAAGTTAAATACATCGATCGCGTCTGCATTAATATCATCAAGTATATTTTTTATCTCCCGACCATATGCAGTCACATCCTCATCCTTGACACAGACGAGATCGCTAAATACCCTTCCGTCGGAACAAATTGTAATTTGTGCCCCAGGAGCATAAATGTCTCGGATTCGATCGCACAGTGACTGAAGAAATTGGAGTGAAATCCGTTCTCCCATATCGGGTAAAGGACCCAAAACCTTTTGCTTGTTGGATGATTTGGCTGGGAAAGCCGGAAGAATAAAGTGGATGGGCTTTTTCTGTTTAATAAAGAACTCGATTTTTGGTAAATGAGGAGCTAGACACATCCGACAGGGTTCTTGTGCGCAGCAACCTCTATTTGATGATAAACGGCGGTAGCAGAAGATATGTTTGAGGAGCTGTTCGCCAATTACCTTTGATTTAGCACTATCTATCGTTAGAGTCATACTCGATTATTTTTTCAATATTTAAATTATAAAAATATTCTAAAAGTAAAACCAGCAATTCTCATTTTGGCGATCGTAAAATGGAACTGGCGATCGTAAAATGGAACTGGCGATCGTGAAATGGAACTGGCGATCGTGAAATGGAACTGGCGATCTTTATGCACGTCAACCAATCTGTGAGTTAGCTTTAAAGGTAAAGGGAGCATTCGAGTAGTTCCCCTAAAACCAGATGTGGCTAACTTGCTCGCTCTTTATCTCGAAGCTAGAGAAAAATCTGGAGAAGTTCTCAAACCAACAAGCGCGATGTTTATCAGTCTTTCTCCCAACGTCACGGGTAAACTTGAGAATCGCTTGACTAGAACCAGTATGCAGCGCATCGTCAATCACTATTTAGAAGCGGCTAGGCTCAAGCACAGTTCTAACCGTACAATTACAACACACGGATTGCGCCATACAGTGGGTTATTTACTTCAAACTGCGGGTAAACCTTTGAGAGTGATTCAAGAATTTTTAGGTCATCCCGATCCAAGAACTACCGCTATCTATGCTCATATTGCTAGTTTGTGGTCTGATAATCCCATCACGAGTATCAATATTTTTGTTTAAAATTTTCTTATAAGTAAGATAGATACTAATAGTAAGCACAGAAATATAATAGGTAAAAATTATATTTTTATTTGGAGATCGGCGTTATATTCAGGATGATTGATTTCTATTACTTTATTAATAGAACTGGTTCCACAGGCTATGATACGTGCGATAGTTTTTTATTTAAAAAATATTTATTCCTAAGTAAAATCTTGGCAATGTAAAGAATTATAAATTTTGCAGGTCTGGTTTGATTTTTTAGTTATATTTAGTTTGATATTTTAGTACTAATAGTGTTTTATGCCTAGATTAGAACAGAATCCAATTACTAATAATGAATGGTTTACTCCTAATTGGCTTATTGACCAGATAAGAGATGATTTTTTTAAATCTGTATTAGATTTAGACCCAACATCTTGCGAGGTTGCTAATAGAAATGTTAAAGCAAAAAGGTATTTTTCTAAACAAAATACCTGTTTAGATAAACCTTGGGTAGCTAAAAGTATTTTTATGAACCCACCATATAAAAAAGAAAATGGTTTAGGTGTTGAGCGTTTTATTGATAAGTTAATCTCTGAAATCGAATTAGGTAATGTTGGTGAATCTATTCTTTTAGTTAGGGCTTCAACAGATACGAACTGGTTTTTAAAATTAGTGAGTATTGGAAAAATTGCTTTTTCTCATGGTCGTGTAAATTTTATATCTAGTAATGGTTTTGTAGTTAAAGACAATTCACCTTCAGGTCATTGTTTAATTTACGTGCCTGGTTATTTAAACAGAAAAAAAGAATTTATTCAATTTATTGACCGTTTAATAATTCCAAAAAAAACCTCGCCTAAGAAATTCTTTTTTCTGGATAGTGAAAATATTTCTAAAGTAACGAGGTTATCTGCTTAAATAGTTCAGTTAAATGTGAATGTTACTTGTCTTAGCGGAGAAAAATGTGACATTCACATAATATATTCTATATTACTTTTCCATTTCTTTGATAGCTATATATGGTTGGATTTTTTCTATTTCTTCACTTTCTTTGTCTAAAGTATTATATAAATCATATCTAAGTTGTAAATTCATCCAAAAATCTGGTGTGGTTTTAAAGAATTTAGATAATCTTAAAGCTGTACTAGTTGTTATTCCCCTCCGACCATTAATAATTTCATTTACTCTTTGATATGTTGTTAATATACCTTCTGCTAATTCTCTTTGATTCATACCTAGTGGCTCTAAAAAGTCTTTTAGTAATACTTCACCTGGATGTGTTGGCTGTCTTTTTGTAGGTACTCTTACCATTGTTAATTACCTTATTTAATAACATTTTCTAATTTTTAATCTGTGTACTAGCTTTTTCACTGTCAATTGTTTTTGCTACTGGTAATTTTTCATTTAAATTTTTATAAGTAACTATTAAACTTTCAATCGCCTCCTTAGCATTTTCTAATGCTTCATCATATGTATCACCGTGTGTACGCCAATAATTACCTGGGAAATCTGGTAAAGCTACTAAATAACAATTATCTTCGTCAGACCATTCGATGTGTATTCTGTATTTATACTTATCCATTTTGTTTTCCTTGAATTATTTCAATTGCTTTAAAAACATCATTTTCTTGATATTTTTTGGCATCATTACCGTCTTTTCCAGCTAATGTTAATTTTCCAGGATATAGAGGATGTATCCAGTTAGTATGACTACCTTTTCCTGATATTTCTATAAAACCTGCTTTTCTTAATAGAGTTTTTAATTCTCTAATCTTTTTAGGCATTATTTATGTGTAGAATGTATTTCTTTTTCTACTGAATATCTAATTTGAGCAGATATAGAACGCTCATTCTCTTCAGCATATTTTTTTAGTTTTTCGTAAAATTCTACCGTCATACTAATATTTATTCTTATTGTTTTTTTATTAACAACTATTGTTCCGTTAAGTCCAGGCTTAAACCTGTTTATAAGAGATTTTTCAATCTCTGTTAACAAAGAAGGATCGCTGACTTCTAGATAGGCTATTTTTATATCATTTAACCCTTTTAATTGATTTTCTCTATGATGATTGTTCCATCTATTTTTTAAATTATTTGCTTTTCCTATGTATTGAACAATACCTAATGAATCGAGCGCAAAATATATTCCAGATTTTTCAGGTAGTTTTTCTTTATCTCTTAAATGTAAAGTGGGAAGTGTGGTTAAATTGATTTTTTCAGGTTTAATCATTATCTAACTCTTCTTTTTCTAATGCTTTTTCAGCCCATAAAGCCATTTGTGCTGAAAACGATCTTTTTTCTTTTTCGCTATATTTTTTTATTCTTTTTGCAAGGTTCTCTGAAAGAGATATTGACTTTTTAACCGTTTTTTCTTCACTCATTACATTCCTACTTATTCCTACTCTTATATCATAGCCCGAGTAAGATTTTATAGCAATTAGTAATACTTGGTAGGAATGAATAGTATAATATTTGAGTGTGAAAAGATGATTCAATCTAAAACATGAGCGAAACAACAATAGTAGATATGGTTCGTAGATCGGGAATTAGCTCTGATGTTCTCGATCGCATTTACTCTACCTACAGCGACTCACCTAATCTTGCAGTAGAGCAGATATGTAAGTTTTTAGACTCGAAGCAATATACAAATAAAACTATATGTAAAACCGTCCTGCCAAAAATCAAAAAGTATTTAACATCTATTGGAGATTACCGCAAGAAAGGATGGGGTTTAGAAGTGGTGGATATTCTCTATTCCAAATACAACCCCACTATTAAAGCGATTAATACTGAATACGATCGACTAGTCAATCCAGAGAAAAAAGCTCGAGTCAGCGACTTGAACACGGACGCGATCGTAAATTGGGCTATCGAGACTCTTAAGAACGATGACAGGTGGCATCGAGTTTCTTTAGCCTTGGCTGTTGTTAGCGGTCGTCGGATGGTGGAACTGCACGGAGAGAATCGTCACTTTGAGGTTGGGAACGGAATAATAACCCCAATAGTCAACGATAGAGCCCTCGATAAAACATACCAATTCCCACAGACTTTAGTTTTTACTGGTCAAGCTAAAACCAAAAGTAAAGACGACTTGAGTTTTCAAATACCCGTCCTTTGTGAACCTCAGTTATTTCTCGAGCGCTGGAATAATTTACCACCAGAAAGATTAAATCTCGACCCAACAATCGTAAATAAGCGAGTATCTACACTTATATCCAATGCCACTAAAAAGCTTAGGGCATCGCTAGGTATTAAGGCATATAAGGATTCTAGAGATATCTATAGCAACATGGTTATGGTTTACTTTGATAGCACCAATGATCTATCGGACAAAGAACGTGAAATATTGAAAGGTCACCTATTAGGTCACGAGATGAGAATAGCTACTTCAGAGCGATACGGAAAATGAAGCTTTTGTATATAGATAAAATGTCTTGACACTATACAAAAGCTTTTGTAAAATAAAAGTGTCAAGATTACTAATACACAAAAATGACCGATAAACACGATCGCCTTAATATTAGCACTCTACCTTCAGGTTACAAAGCTAAGATAAGTAGCAAAGCTAAAGAACTTGGAATAAATCAAGGTGAATTGATTGCTAAAATGTTCGATACTTTTGAAAAAATGGAACAATTAGAAGCTGGTCAAAATGGACAAGTTGTAATAGGAGAAATTGAAATAAATAATTTTGGTTTTAAAGAAACTTCCGATATTAAACAAGTTAAAGATGCGCTCGTTAATAGTGGTTTGACGCTTCAAGATCTAGCTAGAGAAGGTTTATTGTGGCGCTCTCGATACATAAATGGTATTGCCAAAAAGCAATCTGAATTTGAAAAGATGGAAGAAGAGGGTACATTAAATAAAACCACTGTCAAAGGTTCTGCTGACTACAAGATTGAAAAAGCTATACAAGCAATAATAGAACATAACGATAAGCAGACTGAAAGAAATAACAAAGTTTATATCAGTAAAGGTATGGTGTTTAAATTAACAGGAAGCAATAGACAAACAATAAGTAAGTTTTTTGACAATCACAAATACATAGAGGAGCATAATAACAAACACGAACTTGAAGAAGCTGATAATAGAAAAGGTAAAGGTGTTGATTTTAAAGAATTAATTGGTATTGATAGTTAAATGAATTGTAAAGTCTGTAACAGCGAGTTGCAGACTGACATAGATAACAAAATCTTGTCAGGCTGTAGCTATAATGAAATTTCTAATTGGTGTCGCGAGCGCGGTTTCAAAATCAGTCCCCCGACCATTAAAAGACACGCGCTCTCACACTTACAAAATCCTAAAACCAAGATAGTTGAAGGCGATCGAGAGGGGACAAAACTAGTCAACTTCGATGCTTACTGCAAATCTCTAGGATTATCTCACGAAGATTTTGAAAATTTAGAAGAAAATTTAGAAAAAGTTATCTATGGTTCTCAAAAAGCCATATCTATCATACTTTTCAAAAATTTGGCTCTGGTCAATTATAAGTTATCTCAAAACTTAAATGATCTCGGTTCTTATCCGATGGAACAGATTAAAGGTATGCGCTTACTTTTTGAAATGTATACGAGATTGTTAGGTCTGGAAATGATGGTTAATGAGAATAAGGCTATCCAATATCTTGAGTCTTTAGGGCATCATTTTAACGGTTCAAAAGTCATAAATGTTGAGTCGGAAAATGATTAAAAACAAACTCAGCTTAAAGAACAAATCGAAAATATTCAAAGCTTCTCTTGAAACTAAAACATCTCCCATTCCCGAACGCTGGTCTGATTTCGCACCTCTGACAAAAATTCGCTCGGGTAACAAGATAGTTCCTTTTATTCCCTACGATTACCAAATAGAATTAGTCAAGCAAATAGAAACACATCCTACTACTGTAGTTGCTAAAACTCGTCAGTTAGGGATATCCGAGACTATTATCAATTTCATACTCCATAGAGCAATAAAATCTCAAGGTTATTTAGCCGTCGTCTTCTCTAAGAATCAGAGTGATACCTCTAATCTGGCTAAACGGTTAAGGCGATCGATAGAGTCAATATCCCATTTAACAAGTCTAAAAACTGACTCTCTAACTGACCTGGAATTTAATAATGGCGGTCGAATATTGTTTAGAAACAGTACTCCCAACGGTGCGCGCGGTCTTGAATCAGTGTCGGATATCCTGTTTGATGAATGTGCTTTTGTGCCTGAGATAGAGGAAATCTACAGCGCAACCATCCCAACGACTACCGCAGTTGGCGATCGAGCGAGGATTATACTCTTGTCTACTCCAGCTGGACAAAACGGCTTCTTTTGGCGCGTCTTATCTAACAACAATCGCGATCGTGATCTTCTCAAAATCTGCGAGGATATTAAAAATGAGCGAATAAAACCATATCAATACTGGGAAGATGATAATGGTTGGTGCAAATTTTTGCTTCACTGGAAAGCACACCCCATTTACTTCCAAAAGAAAGATACTTACTTAAATGACATTGAAAAGCGCTTTCAGTTACCTAAGAGTGTAATAGAACAAGAATATAACCTCAGTTTTACTCATTCTACTAGTATTGTCTTTCCTCCTGAGTTAATTCGTTCTGTTGCGATCGGAAAGTACGATCGGACTTTTAAACACGAACATTATACCTATTATATGGGGATTGATACGTCTTTATCTGTTGGTAAAGATTACGTTGTAGCAACTGTTATTCGAGAAAGTAAGATAAATGGAAAATTAGAACTTATTGATTTATATCGAGAAAATTCAAATACTTTTCTTTACCACCTCAACAATATTAAAACTTATATGCAAAAATATTATCCTATTGGTGTTTGTATCGAAATAACTGGTGCTGGTGGGGGTCAAGTCTATTTGGAAACTTTACAAGAAGATATGCCCGTATACAATTATCTTGCTTTTAAAACCACCACTTCAAGTAAGAACAATTTGATAAATCGTACCATCTTATATTTTGAACAAGGTAAATTTATAATTCCCAACGATCCAATAATTATAGATGAATATAATAATTTTAGACGGATTGATAACAGATTAGGAGCTTCACACGGTTACAACGATGATATCGTTATAAGTATAGGTCTAGCTTTAGAAGCTATAAAACTATACGAGGAATTATTTAATAAATACAGATCCAATCGTTTCTGATGAAGTTAGTTGAAAAATTAAACGCTTATTCTAATACCTCTACTGTTAAAAATTTTTCTTATCCTGCTTGGTGAAAGTTTAATATTTCTATATTTTGCTAATATTCTCGATAAATCTCTACTATTATAATCATTTTCTTTTTGTTGTTCTAATAAATATTCAAAATCTTCTTCTTTCCATCTAGGTTTTCTACCTCTAGACACTTTTTTTACTACTCTAACTTGACTGTTTAAATTGTGAATTGTGTTTTTTATATCTGTCACTTTATCTTTAGTTACATCTGTCATTTTTTTAATATCTAAACTATAGCAATATGGGATGATTTCTTTTTGTATAAGACCATCTTCCCATTTGTGAAAAGTATCATATATAGTATACTCTGAAATTTTCATAATTTCTGATATTTCTTTGACTTTATGTTCTCCATAGTAAAACCAAAACATAATATGTAATTGCACTGACAATTTAGTACCTATAGGTATTTCATTTTCAAATAAATAACCCAATAAATGACTTATAAGTACTTTATTTTCTGGTGTATCTATAATTTTTAATGGTAGTGACATATTTGAAAAATATCGCTTTTTATTAATTATGCCACATATTACGCCACATTAACTTACTTTGTCATTATTATGCCACCCTTTATATATCAAGCACTCTAGCCCTTATTCACTTCGAGTAAATTATGCTACAACTATCTATTTTTAGTTAACTATGCCATGCATTTTTTGAATGATTTAAGCGATAATAATCTACTTTTAGCTAATTAAGCCACTTACTTCGAGTAAATTAAGCCACAATAATCTACTTTTAGCTGATTATGCCATAAAAAATATATTTTTTAATAATTACGCCACATTTTAAGAATCTTAAATAAGAGCTTAAAACGCTTATATTGATGGCATAAATAAAAGACTAAGTTGTATAATGCGATCGTATATTGATTAAAAAAATAAGTTAGGAAAAGGTTCCTAACTTCATTTCGTAGCAATGAGAGCTACAACAATCTAATTGATGCAATATTTATTTTTTGCTTCGATTGATACTGGTTCCACTTGTTTGTTACACTTTAGGATCCTGTTGTTGCAGACAGAACTACTCGTGAAGTCAGCAACCCCATTATTACTACTTTTAGATTAACATTAGCTCTCAAAAGTTCGATTAATTTTCTGAACAGAATTACTACGAGATAGAAGAGGAACCTCTACCCAACACAAATAAGAGGTAAATCTCATGCTCAAAAATCCGTATGAGCTTGAAATAATTTCAATTCCTTTTGGCGATCGCACTCGTCCCGATCTCTCTTGCAGATTACGGGATAAGAAAACTGGAACCCACTACAAGCGCAAAAGGCGATCTCGAAGAGATCCGCGTAGCGGTGCGCAAATGAAAAATCAAAAAAGCGATAAGGGGATGTTGCCCATTAAATGGCGATCAATACCTCCCCTAAATTCATACAGGGATAAATATCGGTGTTCCTTTGATCCACTGAGCCATTGTTGCTTCAACTATGTAGACCCCGATCGTAATTAGGGCCGAATTAACTAGCGACCAATCGCCACTGAAGTCGCCTAAAAGCTCGTGGCAACAAAAAAGGATTCTACAAAAAGAGAATCCAAGTAAACAAAAGAAAAGTGAACAAAAATGATTAACCTACTTGAAATTAGCAAAACTTTAGCGTTAAAAGCTAAAAAGCTTCAAGAAAAGTGTTTGAGTCAATATCCTAAACCTCTAATTATACCTGCGAAAACCTTGAAAAAGCAGATACCCGATCTTGCCAAATTACCGAGCGAATTAACTCTTTTCCAGATGCTCAAACGAGAAAAAAGCCCAACGTTCAAAGTCTCTACAATAGCAGTTTATCAAAAAGATAAGGCTGTTGTAGTTGTGACTCCCGACCTTGAAGTTTTAGAAGATTTTGAGATTGTCAACTGGAAAACTGGTCTTGGCGGTCGGGTAACTCTCAAACACTCTTCTGGCATAAAACTAATTGCTGCGATCATATGCTCTTCAGACCATCTCAATCAGTTACAGATTGAAGATGAGAAATTTCTCGAAGGTGACGGAGAGCCACCGATCGAATATCTCAAAGCTATCCCACAACCAGAAACTCCTTTACACTCTCCTATCTTACCTCGTAACGAAATTTTAGAAGTTGTAACTACAGGAAGGAAAACCAAGCAATTCTCAACTCCTCTAGTTGACCTAAAAGATAGTGCTGGTAACGTTTACAGGGACGTAATTACCAATAGCGAGTTACAGCAATTGCTACTCGACTACGGTAATGGAGTCAAATTTGAGATTTTAGAGGTTCGAGAGTATACCACCGATAAAGACTCGAATACTCGTCATTACGTTGATATTTTACGAGTCGGTTCTGAAAACTTTAGCGATTTAGAAATCTAAAGCAACTAGGGAGCTATAGCACTAGCTCCCTTTGGTTTTTATTCACAATCAATACTTTACCGAAAGCATTAACTTATGGACATTATATTCCCAAAAGCTGCTAAAAATCAATACCTTTTTGATAAAGAAAAATCAATTGACCCATCAACAATACAAAAGGATTCTACACCCTTTGACATTACAATCCCATTGACGATAGATACTGAATTTACAGGGATGAAACGTAAAGGGATAACTGGTCAAGTTCGCGGTATTTTTGAACCAAAAGGCGAAATATTTGCTCATCCCGATCTAATCGAATTAGCTAAAGAAATCGGCAAAACAGAAGACGATATTAGACATCCTGTTTTTGATAGTGGTTTTATTGGGATCAATTATCTTAAATCTATAGGTGTAGATATAAAACTCAAAAAATTTTATGAATATCGAGATAAAGGTAATAAGAAAAAACCACTAAAACAAAATGGCTTACCTATACCATGGTGTGAATTTATCGTACTTAGTCATTATGCTCTAGCAGAACTTTTAATGATGGTCACAGAAGAATATAGACAAGATATCCTCGATCTTATCGAACATAATTGGCTGCGAAAAATAGAGCAAAATAAAAGAGTTAAAACAACTACTTATCACAATGGAAAACCTGTTAGTGAAAGTATTAAATTAAACTGGTTGGTTTATATTAACGGTAAAGCATTCAGAGTGAAACTTAGAATAGTAGATACTGTTGCTCTTCATGGAGTAGCATCTTATGCTGATTTATGCGAAACCGTGGGTATCGATCTAAAGTATAAAGATACTCTAACTCTTGAAGAAAAAAAGAATATGCACTTAATCTACTTCAATCAACCAGAGAAATTTGATAACTATGCATTAGGTGACTTAGAAGTATACGATATCTTATTCAACAATGCCGAATTATTTAGAAAAATCTATAAGTCTCTAGATATTCTAGAATATTACGAACCTCCTAAATTAACTATTGGAGCAACGATCGCGCAAATATTTAGATGCATAATATACAAATTATTTAATATTAGTCCCGAAGATAAAGAAGGTCAAAAAGAAATACTCAAGTTATGTTTTAAAGGTTCTGCTATTTACTATAAAGATATTGGTTACAGTACCGCAGCATTAATTGCTAAAGTTTTTGGCGGTCGGTGTAGAAATAATAGACCCACTACATCCTTTTTAAAAAAACTTTTAGCAGATCTAGATATTCTAGGTGCTTATGGAGAAGGTCAACGTAATCAAATATATCCCTTTGGTAATCCAGTAGTAGAACAATTTGACCCCAATTCAAAAATTAATCGCTTTTACAACCTTAGAGAATGGCTAGAACAAAGGAAATCGGGCAAGAAAGATTGTGAATTAGTACCAGGTTTATGGACTGCGATCGTAAGCACTAAATATACTATTCAAAATAATACTAAATACTACAGTAATTTAAAAATAGAGCAGGATTTTCTATCTTCATGGTTTGGTTTCAAAATTGAAGAAATTAGAGCAATGCCTACTGACTCAGAATGTTTTGAATTAGAGATTAAACCGAAAACAGGACAAGTCAAAATATTCAATAACCAAGTTGTAAACGGTGTAATAAACCACGATTTTATTCAATGGTTATACAACATATGTACACCACAACAAAGAAACGAATTATTAGACAATCTTTATATTAATACTGCTGTTTACTATCCTGCTTATAGCCGCGTAAACTCTCCACAAGAGCTATTAGAAAAAATAAGTAAACATAAAGGAGAAAACACTACAACATCCAAAAAACGCAAAAAAGTTAACTCGGCAAGAGTTGAATCAATTAAAGAAGAGCATTCCTATTGGTACGGTATTAATTTGGGTGAGCTACTAATTAACAATCTACTAGCTTGGAGAAAAATATATCCTAAATACAATGAAGACGGAAGTAGAAACCCATTAAACACTCTATACAAACTGTGTGTAAACACTCTTTATGGTATCTTTGTTTCTCCTTATTTCGATATCGGTAACGTAATTGTGGGTAATAATATCACCGCTAGATGCCGCGCACTTGCTTGGTACATGGAGAAAGGTCTATATGGGGTACAACCTATTACTGACGGGTGTGTTTTCAGCTTATTAGAACTTGTTTACCCTCTAAAACAAAATAGAAGAATAACCGCTAACAATGTAACTAATTTATATCGAGAAATATACCCAATAAAAAGACAAATAAAACTAGCACCTATTAATAATTTAGATAATATCCATATTTACTGGTACAAACATTTTTATCGAGATAAAGGTAAAATAAAACAAAAATATGAAGCAGTACTAAAAATATACAAAGATAACGAAGTTACTTACATAGGTCATCCTAAAAAATGGATTGATAATGTTTGCATGGAACATCTAAAAAATATTTTTCCTAATGTGGATGTTTTACACGCAAATAGCACGAGATTAAAAGTAGAAAAAACCAAAGATGGTAACCCTTTAATATCTTACGAAAATAGAATTGGTCAATTTGAATTCGAGACAAAAGGTATTTATACAGAAGGTTTTTTTCACGGTAGCGCTAATTACTGTTTAATTAGTCCAAACAAACCTAACATAGCCGCACGTAGTTACGAAAAGAAAAAAGAACACGAAACGATCGAAGAAATTGATAATGAATTTACAATAACAAAGTACTATGAAAATATCAACCCTGCTGAAAAATTTCTGTTTTCTTTCCAAAATCCCTTTAATATAACACGAGCTAAAGTTTTTAGAAAAACTGGAATATTAAAAATAAAAGAGTACAAAAAGAATCCTGAAAAATGGCAGAAATTAGGTTTTGTACCTGGAGATACTATTTATAAAATCGGTTTACTTCGAGAATTCAGTCTCTCTCAATTAACCTTTCTAAATCTGAATCAATACCAACAAATTGAAAAAGAAGTTGCTCGCAATAAGCGCTATTACAACCAATCTTATGAAGGTTATTTTATTAACAATGACGGTACGCTTAATTTCCAAGACATGATTGAAACCATCGATCGTATCATAGCTAGTGGCGCTACTTCTATCAATAAAGTATTAGATAAAGACAGACATCGAACCCGCAACAAAGATATTAATCATCCTGAATCTCGCTCTTATCTCCATATTAAACGTGACCTTTTTAACCTCTCTTCTAACGATGATAACTCTTTAGATTCTGATTTTATCGATCACCAACTATTAATTGATGAAAACGACCTCGTTTATTGCTTCGAGGAATATACCCAAGATGAAGTCAATTTGATTAGTGAAGGTGTTGTTTTTGAAGGTGAACTTGAAGACGACCTATTCTAGTCCCTGAAAGCGTTAGACCATGTAGTAAGTATTTATACTGTGTTACAAGTGTTGATTTTCGACACAAAGCCATTGACTTATCACAGCAAAAAAGACCTTTAGTTTATACCACTAAATGAATAGAACCCGATTTTCTTAAAAAAATGTGTCGAACTTCAACAACGCTAGAACAACGCAATTTCAAGTGGTTTAAAAAGTCATGGCGCAGAACAGAGTAAGTAGGGGTTGCGCCACTAGTTTGTCAAGGGTGTAATATGAATTTTTTTCTCTCGTTTAAATAGCCGTGAAGATGCCTCGATATCCATTTTTGAGTAGAGCATCATAACTACTGGTTTCAACTCGTTATTTTGGCTTCTAATGGCTGGTGATGAAATCTTTTCTTTATATATGTTCCAGCCCTTTTCGACCTTTTATTTTTGTGTTTGTTATGATTGCATCCTAAATCCCTTATAGCTAAAAGACCCCGCTAAGATTTCCCACTTATGGGATACACCGATTTTTCTACTTATCACCCTGAAAACAGTTGTAACCTTTGCCCTGTATGCGATTGATTCAATCTATCAGTAACTCACAGGATTTTCAATTAATATATGAAAAAATATCAAACTAACAGTAACTCGTGATTTATAGAATAAAAAATTATCCAAAATCCATTTTTAATCTATCAATAACTCTCGATTCACTATCTCTTGCAGTTCGCGGGTTACGATTTTTTTGGATGCGGTGGATGCAATTGATGCGCTGGATATGTTGAATTATGCCGGTTTTAGCCCCTTAAACCTGGTAAGTAGTCGGACAGAATTAATTATCCATTATTGTTGCGGTAGGTTATCGACAGGGGTCCAATAATTCTATTTTTATAGAGGGAACCCTTTTATAGCGATAAGTTAATGGGGTCGGGACATAATTATAAGAAAAAGGGTTCCCTCTATAAAAATAAAGACATATGCACGGGGCAAGGGTTTGAGGGTCTGAAGAATGTCCAATTAATTTTGTCTAGGTACTTATTACTGTTCTGGGTTAGTCGGGTTAGATTTAAAAACCACAAAACACCCCCGACTTTAAAGACTTTTAGCCATTTGTTAAAAATAGAAATTTACTGACAGTTATAAAAAATATTTTTAACACCATAAATATAATTCTTAACTGTTATATTTCGGTGCTTACTATCAGTAAATATCTTATTTATCAGAAAATTTTAAACAAAAATATTGATACTCGTGACAGGATTGTCAGACCACAAACTAGCAATATGAGCATAAATAGCGGTAGTTCTTGGATCCGCATGACCTAAAAATTCTTGAATCACTCTCAAAGGTTTACCCGCAGTCTGAAGTAAATAACCCACAGTATGACGCAATCCGTGTGTGGTTACAGTTCTATTTTCGCTGTGCTTGAGTCTAGCTGCTTCTAAATAGTGATTGACAATCCGCTGCATACTGGTTCTAGTCAAACGATTCTCAAGTTTACCCGCGACATTGGGAGAAAAACTGATAAACATCGCCCTGCTAGGTTTAAGCTTTTCTCCAGAGGATTTTCTTGCTTTGATATAGAGAGCGAGTAAGTTAGCCACATCTGCTTTTAGGGGAACTACTCGAATGCTCCCTTTACCCCTAACTCTTATGCCTACTTTATCCTTACGTCTAATCACATCCCCAACATTCAAGCGATATAGCTCGATTTGGCGACAGCCTTGAACCACCATTAAAACGACCAGCAAGCGATCGCGCAATTCTTTCACACTAGAACCAGTGGGAAGTGAATTAACAAGCTGCTGTGCTTCATCCAACTCT
>JAAUYD010248069.1_pt1 | contig 16363 bp, 15 predicted proteins | sample 7278101 | NCBI WGS metagenome assembly JAAUYD01 (sample SAMN14350128, study PRJNA611818) | marine sediment metagenome | isolation source: surface marine sediment (0.6m) | place: French Polynesia: Moorea | collected 2018-08 | reverse complement strand
GCCGCAGCAATGAGTGTTCTCTTCATCGGTTTCTCTCCTGAACGAATGCATTGGAATCAGGAGAGAGTTTCTGAGCGAGATGTCACACAGAGATCACGGCTTCTTCACGAATTGCTTGTGAAAGCGTTGTGTATTGCTAACCGCGCATCCGGGAGCCGGAACACGCCAGACGGACCAGCCGCAGGTCAGGTCGATTTGAATCACGTCCGTCGATGTTCATGGCGCCGCATCGAACGTTCCTTCGGCCCAATAAACGAAGGGCTCGCCGTCGGCGGTCTGCAGGCGCTCGGCGACGTAGGGCGTGGGCTCGTACCGGGTCGTTGGCACCGGGCCGGGCATGTGGGTACCAGGCGCTCCCCGGATGCCGAATTGCATCAGACACAGGTAGCTGTGTGCCTGCGTGGCAATGGACGGGTCGCCCTCGGCACTCGCAACCACGTCACCGGAGAACGCGCCGTCGACGATTTCTATCGTGGGGCTGCTTGCGGACTCTCGCAGGTAACGGCCGTCGGCGTCCTTGAGCCAACAAAATACGGACACGCGCAGCACATCCGGGTGCATGTCCCGAAGCGATACCGGTATGGTTATCTCGATTGGCGCGGCTGTAGCTCCCATCGACAGAAGCATCGAACATGCGCCAACCAATAACGTAAATAGCTTTGCTCTGATCATGTTCCCTCTCCCTCATTCATAACGTTTCACTTCTGCGGCCCGTCATCGTGAATGTCGTGTCAACGCGATACCGGATCGGCTCGAACTCACGCGTCGCGAGGTCCGCGAGTCCCGTCATGCGGAACTCGACGGGTAGCCGCACGCGAAGCGGTTCCCAGCTCGTCGTTTCAGCGCCGCCGGTACCGGTCATCGTGAAGGCCGTGCCCAGACGGTAGTGCAGGGGACCCTCGCGCGGCTCAACCCGAGGACTGTCTGCTTCCTCGGCCGCGGGCTCAGGGTCTTCGATGTCAGCTTGGTTGGGCACATCCGTATCAGGTGGTTCGGAGGCCTGTCTCGCTGCGCCGCTGCCGGGTAGCCCGATTACTCCCGCCTCGAGAGGGCTGGAGTCCGGACCTCGAGGAGTCGGCGCAACGCGGATTGAAGCCAGGCCACGGTCCGCCAGAGCTTGCCCCGCCGCGGACCATCGCCGGTAGATCTCCGCGCGACGTTCGCCGTACTCGCGGTTGAGTTCGTCGATCGCCTTCTGGCGGCGCTGGTTGACCGCCGCTGCGTCCTTGCTGTTGTAACCCTGCTTCTTTAGCCTGGCGAAGTCCTTTTCTGCGTCGTTCTGAATCTCTTCGAAACGCTGTTGCCATTCGGACTTCAACGTCTCCAGCTGGCGATCGCGATCGGCATTCAGCGCTGCACGATCTTCGGTGCCACTGGATTGCACGTCGGCGCCGGCCGCCGGCAGTGACGGGCGCTGCTGGGCATTCGCGTGCACGCACAGGCAGGTCAGGAGCAGAAACGGGACGATCAGTCTTTCGTGTCGGTCGATCATCGATGTGACTCTCGCGGGATGCACTTTCGCTCAGGACTCAGAATGATGTGCAGACAATCTCGACCTCGATCGCCTGCAGGTCCGACTCCTCGAAGTTGTACGGCACATCTCCGCTGAATCGGAATCGATTGCCGTCGAGTTCGCTGTTGTCTTCGCCGGGCTCGAGAATGATTTCCCACTCGCCGTCTTCGTTGTTCGAGAAGTAGAGCTCCATGCCGTTGTAGGCATCCTTGTGGACGCTGATACTGACTTCGTTGTGATGCTCGGCAACTATCGCCTGGTTGCCGATGCCGCAGCTGCCCGGGACGGTCAGCTCGTAGCTGCCGGAGGGCACCGTTACCGCAATCTCGAGGTCCTGTTCCACCTGCACGAGCTCTGCGGCAACGTCCGGCGCCGAGTCGGAATCCGTTGCATCGCCTTCAGCCATACAACCTGTCGAAAAGACACATAGCACGGTGCCGAGATAGACGAGGATTTTTCGACTCATTGCTTCTCTCCTTCCATAATCCTTCCTGCTGATGGGCCCGGTGAGCTTTTGTCCCTACCATCCTGGCTCTGCCCTGAAGCAAGCCCGCCAGCGATGGCAGCGGTTTTCTAGCCGTCACAGGTGTATACGCAGTTGGTGCCCCGGATGGAACAAAATGGCCGGACGCGGGCTGCGGCCCGTCGTCCCGCACGGCGATGGTCTCGTCTACGCTAAAGCCCGATGCCCGGCATGATCCAATCCGTCGTCGCCCTGCATATGACATCTCAGGGATAGGAGTAAGACAGAACCTCATGCGAGACCTCAGGCCTTTACTGGTTCTGGTACTTATCGCGGCGTCAGCCGATGCCGATGCCGATGCCAATGCCTAGGCCGTTCCGGTTCCCGGCGTCAGCCCGCCAGAAGCGACGGACGCGCCGGCGTCCGCTCTCAGACTTCAGATTGACGAGATTCGTGAGTCAACGACTCTCGCCATAGATGATCTCGACGCCGGCTTCGACCTCGATCGAACCGAACTGAAGCATCAATTCGACATCGGAGGCTGCACGCGCCGATCCGGCGCCGGTCTACTCGTTCGGCGGACGAACCTCGATTGCCGCCCCGTCGCCCGGTGCGTCGCCCAGCTGCTCGAGCTCCAGCGCCTGTGCCGCATCGATCTGAAAGATCTTGTCGATGACACAGCCGCGTATCGTGTCGAAGCGCGCACGAATCACGTTGCCCTCCCGGCGCACGTCGGGCGTTATGCGTGAGCTGTCGTAAAGCGCGTAGCAACGCTGACGGAATTCCACGAGAAAATGGCTGTCGCGGGTCCGGAGCAACGCGAACTCTTCGTTAATCGGGTTGAGACCTGGCGTTTGCGTCGGTCGGTAACGAACCTGGTCCGTCTCCGCGAGTTCCGCCGCGGCGATGAAGTCGCGAACCGCTTCGGTTTCCACTCGCGTCTTCGGCGCCGTGCAGGCCGCCAGGAACGCAATACAGACCGCTGCAGTGAGATAGCTTAGTCGCATGATCAAATTTCCTGTGTCGCTCGCTAGTCGCGCAGGATTGTTCCGTTGCGGTAGCGAATCTTGCCGCCGAGTATCGTCATGGTGACCTCGGTATCCATCAGGTCGTCGTCAGACACGGTCAGCAGGTTCTGCGACAAAACAGCGAGGTCGGCGAGCTTGCCCGGCGTGATTGAGCCCTTGATGTCTTCTTCGAAAGCCGCGATCGCGTTGCCCATCGTGTACGAGTACAAGGCGAGCTCGCGAGAGTAGGCCTCCTGGGGTTGGAACAGCGTGCCATCCGGAAGTTCACGGGTCACCGAACAATGGAAGCTGCCGATCGGGCTGATCTCGTCCACGGGCGGGTCCGTGCCATTCGTTGGCACGAGACCGGCCTCAGCCAAGGTGTTGAAGATATAGCCACGTTCCCGCGTGCGCTCTTCGCCCAGCCGGTCTACGACCCACGGTCCGTCCGAACAGGCAAAGATCCCCTGCACGGCGGGAATGACACGTAGCTCGACGGTCCGTGCAACATCGTCCGGATGAATGACCTGTGCGTGCTCAATGCGCCAGCGGAGGTCGGTCTTGTCGGGGTGCTTCTCGAACTCGGCCTCGTAGATGTCCAGGAGCTCTCGATAGGCTCGATCGCCGATGGCCTGGATGGCCATCTGGTAGTCGTACTTCATCGCCAGCTCGGCCGACTTCTCAATTTCCTCAACCGAGACGACATTCAGGCCGTAGCTCTCCGGCATGTCCGCGTAAGGTGCGAGAAGCCAGCCGCCGTGTGTGCCAAGTGCGCCGTCGAGTACCTTTTCGCCGATCGTTCGCACGGTCAGGAAGTTGTTGCCGTAACCGACCATGCGGTAGTCGCCGAGGCGGCCTTCCATGTCAGCGGCCTGTTCCTCGAAGGCCATGAACAGGCGAACCGGCAGATTGCCTTCATCGGCCATGGTCCTGATCAGGTCGACCTCCGCGAATGTCGTGCCGAGATCCTGGAAGGAGGTGATGCCGTGACGCAGCGACTCCTCGCCGGCCAGCGTGATCATGCGCCGTAGCTCCGCTTCGGCAACGCCCGCCGGGCGCCGGCCCTGGTGGCCCGAGTAGGCGACACGAAACGCGTCCTGCGCCGCCTCACGCATCATGCCCGTTGCCCGGCCGTTCTCGTCGGTGACGATTTCGCCGCCGGGCGGCGGTGTTGTGCTGCCGTCGATTTCGACGAGGTTCATCGCGCGCTCGTTGACGAATACGGCATGCCCGCTGGTGTGAATCAGCATGACCGGATGATCGGGGGTCGCCTCGCTCAATGAGTCATGAATCGGCAGCCCCTCGACGAGGACTTCTTCCTTCGTCTCCCACTTGTCCTGGTGCCAGCCACGCCCGACGATCCATTCGCCGGCAGGCGTCTCGGCTGCGGCGTCGGCGACCATCGACACGATCTCGGCGAAACTCTTCGCGTAGCGGAAGTCGAGGATCAACAGCGAACCGCCGAAGCTCGTGTAGTGACCGTGTCCCTCGATGAAGCCCGGAATGACCATCTGGCCGTCGAGATCGATAACCTCGGTTTCATCGCCGATATGCTTCGACAGGTCTTCAGACGTACCGACTGCCAGAATGTGTTCGCCCTTGATGGCGACGGCCTCGGTATCCGGAACGTCCGGGTCGACCGTGACGACGTCGGCATTGACGAGCAACAGGTCGGCGATCGGATGGACTGCTTGTGAAGCAGGACGGTCGCAGCCGGCAAATATCACAAGCGCGAGAATCGTCAGGCATCTAATCGTTTTCATTGCGGGATTGTACGCTTTTCTTTGCACGGTCATCTCATACCGACGCTACTTGGCGCCACAGCTGTCCATCAGCTCTGTGTGCCAAATGGTGCAGCGGAACTCCTCTCCGACCGCTTCGTCGAATCGCAGCCGTAATTCCTCACAGTGCTTCACCGCCGCGGCCGGTCACGAGGCCGCCTCGCTGAACCCGGTCATTGCGCTCGGGCAAAGCCGCTCTCGCGGTCGAAACGGCCCGAGAACCACTCAACCAGGCGCGCGGAGCCGATTCGGTCTGAACGATGTAGCCTCACACCAATGGGTCGGCGCGTGCAACCAACAACGTCGGCCGGATCGATCCAATTGAAACCTGATGTGGCAGAAAACAGATTCAGTTGCTCTCGACATGACCGCGGATTGCATTACACTGCATCGATGATCATTCAACCAATGACCAAATACGTGCGCGCCTCGGCGGCGCTCGCCCTTATCTGGGCGCTGAGCGCGTGCTCCGGCGACAACACCGATTCAGCCGAACAGGCGGCCGCTCGCGACAACCTCGATGCGATGTCTGAAGTTCATGCGACGGATACCACCGAGGCCACGCCGGCCGTCGAGGAAGCACCGGCTCGCGAAGTTGTTGCCGAAGTCTTGCCGTATGCCGAAGTCGGCAACGACCTGATCTATGGCCACTTCGCGTTTCCCGAGGACATGATCGAACCACTGCCGGCCATCATCGTTATCCATGAATGGTGGGGTCTGAACGACAATGTGCGCGCCATGGCAGACCGGCTTGCGGGAGAGGGATACATCGTCCTCGCCGTCGACCTGTTCGGTGGCGAGGTTGCAACCACCCCGGTTGAAGCCAGGGAGAAGATGCAGAAGGTCATCGAGAATCCCCGGCAGGCGGTCGACAATCTGCGGCAAGCGCTGACCTTTGTCGATGACGTGGCCGAGGCACCGAAGGTGGCAACGCTGGGCTGGTGTTTCGGTGGCGGCTGGTCGCTCAACGCTGCGCTCGAGTTCTCCGGGCAGCTGGACGCGACGGTTATCTACTATGGACAGGTGACCAGCGATACCGAGCGCCTCTCGGCACTCGAGAGTCCGGTGCTGGGCATTTTCGCCGCCGAGGATCGCGGAATCAGCGTCGATTCGGTTCGAGGATTCGAAGCCGCTATGGATCAGCTGGGCAAAGACGGATCGATCTATGTCTACCCTGGCGTCGGCCACGCGTTTGCGAATCCTACAGGCCGAAACTACAACGCCGAAGCGGCTGACGACGCCTGGGGCAAGACCCTCGAGTTCCTGCGTCAGGAACTCGTCGTTTCTTCTGGAGAGGCAGACGCCTCGGACGACCCGTCGGGCTCGTCAGTCGAAAGCTCTTCCGGAGGCTGAAGACAGGCCAGCTCCACGTCGAGTGGCGTGGACTGGTACCTGATCGTCTGCGAATTCCCGGCTTTACAGGTCAGCGCGATCTGAGCCGTGAACACCGAACGCACCAGCTGGGTAACGCCGTAGTCGCCCGATATGCAGAAGTCTGCCATCACCGGTGCCGTCTGTTTCGCTGGAATCACCAGTGATTCCTCAACCGAAATACCGTCTTCGTCGGCTGACCATGATTTCCTGACGTCCGCCACGTTGAGGCTGACCAATGCTGCCCGGGCTGGACGCGCGCATGCCGCGTCGAGCCGAAACGGGAACCTGAGGGTCGGCATGTCTTTTTGTTGTGTGTCCGACACGTCGATCTCTGCGATCGCCGGCTGCGCCCTGAACAGGACATAGTGCCCGTCGTCCGCATGGACTTCTGGTGCGAATGCAAGCAGCACGAGAGCAAGTCGTGGTTTCGGCATTAGAGGGTTCCAGTGATTCACGTGTCTTGCACTATCGTACCGGTTCGCGGTCTACTGATGCACGATGATCTTGAAGACTATTCACCTGACTTACAAAATGGCGCGGCGCATCGTCATCCTCGTTGTGGGCGCGACGGTGATGCTCGTTGGCGTTGTCATGATTGTGACGCCCGGTCCCGCCTTTGTCGTTATTCCGCTCGGGCTGGCGATTCTCAGCATCGAGTTCGCGTGGGCGAGACACTGGTTGCGTAAGCTGCGTGAGCAGATATCCAACGGCGCAGCCCAACTTCAATCCAACAAGATCGAGCAACGGCGCAGGTAGCGGATTCGACAGGCGAAAGAATTCGTCTGAGAAAAAATTGGCGCCGGAGCACTGAATCTAGTGAGTTTCAGCGGGCCGATCCGACACGGAGCGGACTCCGGCGCCAAGGGGTTAACGGCAGGGGTATGCCGCCGGACCTTTAAGGCCCGTATTCGTCACCGACCGGCTGGTCAGTGATATCGACAGAACACCGACTCACAAGGGGGGGAGGGTAGAGTCGATATTCCGCCGAAACGAAATTTCATTATTTGTGCGTCAGGAGGAAATTCAAGCTCTCATCCGAGAACCTGAAGCTCGCCTGTTCAGGATTGCGGCCCTCCGAACGCCATGCCGACAAAGATCGCGAAACCAACGAAGAGCAGGGCGCTCGCCGCGATCGTCGCAACCTGTGTCCAGATTCGTGTTTTCACGTTCAATTCCTTTGCCCAAGAACCAGTGCGCACGTGGCGCATACACTGCTACACATTGCACGATGCGTGCCAAACTAGAAAATTTAAAAAAAACAATAACTTGGATATTGCAAAATTCTACGAAATTTCGTAAATAACGAAAAAACGTGAATGCTATTACGAAAAACCGTAAATTTTGGCCATGAGTGATCGAGATCATTATCGGTGGTTGTTCCGGCGTGCGCCGGCGATGGCGACGTTTATCGGCGAGGACGGCAGCTACCTCGACGTCAGCGATGCGTTTGCCAAACGGCTGGGCTATTCGCGAGACGAGATACTCGGCCAATCACCCGACGCGTTCATGACCCCGGCCAGCGCCGATCGGGCGAGAACGGAATTCCGTCCGGCGCTACGCCGAACGGGGAAGCTCGAACGAAAGCCGATCAGCTTCGTCTCCCGTGACGGCGAGACCATCGAGTGCATAGCCAATGCCATCGTTGAGCTGGACACGGACGATGTCTTCGTCCGAACGGTCGCGATGTACCAGGAGATATCGGACGAGGCGCGAGCCAACTTCAAGTATCGCGACCTCTACCGTGAGACGCCGGCCATGCTTCATACACTGGATCCGGACGGCAGGCTTGTGACCGTAACGGACCGCTGGCTCATGAAGCTTGGCTACGAACGAGATGAGGTCATCGGACGACCGGTCATCGAGTTCTACAGCGATGCCGATCGGGAACGTTGGGCAGAGGGCAGACTCCAGGCGCTGATCAACGCCGGCGACTTCAATAATCTCGAACGCCAGATGGTGACCAAGGACGGTCGGGTACTGGACCTGGTGATGTCGGCCATTGCGCATCGCGGTGAGGACGGTGACGTTGACCAGCTGCTGATCGCGTCAAAGGACCTGACTGAACGAAAGGCGGCCGAGCGCGAACTCCGCAAGACACTGGAAGAAAACGCGCGCCTTCGCGAAGAACTCGAGCGTGAGCGCGACTATCTCCGAGAGGAGGTCAACGTCGCGATGAACTTCGGACGCATCGTCGGCAACAGCCCGTCGCTGAAGCGGATGCTGCAACGTGTCGAGGCCGTCGCTGAGACCCCCGCGAGTGTTCTGCTGCTCGGCGAGTCCGGTGTTGGCAAGGAGCTGGTGGCTCGCGCGCTGCACGCGCGCGGACCAAGGTCGGAGGGGCCGCTGGTCAAGGTGAATTGCGCGTCGATCCCGAAAGAGCTCTTCGAAAGCGAGTTCTTCGGGCATGTGAAAGGTGCATTCACCGGTGCGCATCGCGACCGAATCGGCAGGTTCCAGCTCGCCGATGGCGGCACGCTGTTTCTCGATGAAGTGGGCGAGATTCCACTGGAACTCCAGGGCAAGCTGCTGCGGGTACTGCAGGAGAGTGAGTTCGAGCGCGTGGGCGACGACGAGACGCGCCGCGTCGACGTTCGGGTGATCGCCGCGACGAACAGGGACCTGGCTCAGCTGATCGAGGCTGGCGAGTTTCGCGAGGACCTGTACTACCGGCTCAGCGTCTTCCCGATCGATGTGCCGCCGCTGCGCGACCGCGGAGACGACGTCGTGCAACTCGCGCAGGAGTTCCTCAAGCAGACCTGCCAGGAGTTCGGCCGCGAGGGCCTCTCGCTGACGCGGGCGCAGGCCGACCAGCTGATGCAGTACGACTGGCCCGGCAACGTCAGGGAGCTAAAGAACGTCATCGAGCGTGCCGTCATTCTGTCACCCGGTAACATGCTGCGGCTGGAAGCTTCCTTACCGACCACCGGGCGTCGTATGCTGAAGTCGGAGGCGCAAGCCGATCTGGATTCAATCATGACCGAGACGGAACTGAAGTCTTTGCAACGTCGAAACACGATTCGTGCGCTGAAGGCGACCGCCTGGCGGGTGTCGGGCAAAGGCGGAGCGGCAGAATTGCTGGGTATCCGACCGACAACACTTTCCGACCGGATTCGGTCCATGAAGATCGAGAAACCCGGGTCTTGATGTCGAGACGCCAGGCTTACCGGCTTATCCTGCTTGCGACGCTGGTGGCATGCATAGCGCTGATTCAGTTTCTGCCGATCAGGGACATGCTCGACACCGTCACGAACTTCGAGGCTCGATCCCCGCTGCTGGCCGCTATCGCCTACGTGTCGCTGGCCGTCCTGATGATCGTTCTTTTGTCGCCCGGGTGGATCATCATGATGGTGGCCGGGCTCATGTTTGGTGTTGTCAAAGGCATAGCGTTGGCGACGATGGCGGTGACGCTGGGGGCATTGGCCGCTTTTTTCGTCGGCAGGACCCTGGCACGGGATTCCGTTCGTACCCGCATCAGCGGCAATGCGCGTCTCGAGGCTTTGGATCATGCGATCGGCAACCGCTCGTTTCGCATCGTGTTTCTGACCAGGGTCGCCCTGGTGCTGCCGTTTAATCTACTCAACTACGTTTACGGTGCCACCCGCGTGTCTGCCGGAACGTATGCGGCGGCGACGGCGATCGGTATGCTGCCGCCGATCGCGTTGTATGTTTATCTCGGCAGTTTGAATGATGACATTGCGCAGATATTATCGCGGGAGCGCTCGCTGGACGCGTCGAGCTGGGTCGCCATTGGCGTCGCGATCGTTGCAATCGTGCTCGTCGTGCGGGTCATTCGTAAGGCAGCCGACGAGGCACTCAAAGAGCGACTGAGCGAATAAGGGTGATTGTGTTTCGATACGTATTTTGTTGGATCCTGTTGCTGGCCGCCCCGGCCTGGGCGACAGACGACCCCCTGCCCGCGGGCGTCCGCAGCGTGCTCAATGTGCGGGATATACAGGACAATGAGATCAGCCTGTACGTTGCCGACATTGAGAGCGGCGAGGTCATGCTGGAATGGAACGCCGATGAGCCACGCAACCCGGCCTCGACGATCAAGCTGATTACAACCTTGGTCGGACTCGACATCCTGGGCCCGGCGTACACGTGGACGACCGACGTTTATGCGCTGGGCGAGATAGACAATGGCCGCCTCGACGGTGACCTGCTGATCAAGGGACACGGCGACCCGTTCCTGGTCACCGAACGCGTATGGCAGATGCTGCGCCTGGTTCGCCAGTACGGCATCCAGGACATCGGCGGCGACCTGCTGATCGATGACTCGTATTTCCAGGTGCCTGACTTTGATCCGGCGGCGTTCGACAACCAGCCGCTGCGGGCCTATAACGTCGGCGCCAATGCCTTGCTGATGAATTTCAAGGTTGTGCGCTACTGGTTCGAGCCGGATTTCGACAAGAATGCCGTCCGCGTACTCGTGGACCCGCCGCTCGACAACCTCAAAGTCGAGAACAGGTTATCCCTGAAGCCAGGCAGTTGTCGTGGCTACCAGCGGGGCATCAGTATCAGCGCGAACGAGTCCTTTGACGAGATCGCTCTGTCAGGACGTTTCCCCAGCGGTTGTGAGCGATATGCGATGGACCGGACCGTGCTGGATCACGCGGAATTCGCCTACGGCCTGTTCTCGTCGCTGTGGCGGGAGCTCGGCGGCCAGTTCGACGGTGATTGGCGCAGGGCGACGGCACCAGAGGACGCCGAACCTCTGCTCGAGTTTCGATCGCTGCCGCTGGGCAACCAGATCAAGCGCATCAACAAATACAGCAACAACGTCATGGCGCGACAGCTGCTGTACACGCTCGCGGCGGAGGACGAGAAGCTGCCGCCGACCGAGGCAGCGGGCCGCCACCTGATCCGGTCGTGGCTCGAGGAACGCGAACTGGATGGGGAGGGATTCGTGCTCGAAAACGGGGCGGGCCTGTCTCGTGAATCGCGTATCAGCGCCCGGCAATTCGGCCGCATTCTCTCCTATGCCTGGAAGCAGCCCTACATGCCGGAGTTTCTTGCATCGATGTCGCTCTCCGGCCTGGACGGCACCGCCCGGCGCCGCTTCAAAGATCCATCCTTGTCCGGGCTCGCGCACCTGAAGACCGGCTCCCTGGATCACGTTTCTGCCGTTTCCGGGTACATGCAGTCGAAATCCGGCCGACGATTCGCGCTCATCGTCTTGCAGAATGCTCAGGATATTCATCGCGGCCCGGGTGACGAAGTTCACATCGCGTTGATGAAGTGGCTTAACGAGCAATGAGCTTGGGTTACACTGCGCCGATGAGATCGATAGCCTTGATACTGCTCGCGCTACCCGCCCTGGCGTCGGCGGAGACGGTGTATGTGACCGACTTGCTGCGACTCGGCCTGCATCAGGCGGAGGACACCAGTGACCGTGCGTTCCGTACGCTGGAAAGCGGCCAGGAAATGGAAATCCTGTCGAGGACGCGGCTCTACGCACAGGTGCAGCTGCCGGACGGCACGCAAGGCTACGTCAAAGCAGCCTACCTCGTGTCAGAAAAGCCAGCGAAGCTGATTGTCGCGGAATCCCAGGCGGCAACGGCACTGGTTCAGCAGGAGCTGGACGACGTCAAGGCGGCACTTGCTGAGCCGGCGCAGACCATCGATGCGCTGCAATCCGAAGTGGCCGGACTGACGGCGTCGCTGGCCCAGGCGAACACGGCGCTGGACGACGAAAAAGCGGAACGGCAACGACTGGAGTCGCGCCAGGATCGGTATCGCTACAGCCTGCCGGCGAGTTGGGTGCTCGCCGCCATCATCGCTTGCCTTATCGGTGGCTTCCTGCTCGGCCTCTGGTGGGTCGACCACCGAAGCCGCAAGCGTCACGGTGGCATCCGCATCTACTAGCCCGTTACTTCACGGCCTCATTCGCCGTGGCACGGCGAGCAAATACCTGCCGGTTATAAGCGGATAAGATTCCGGTCGTTCCCTCGGTCGACCGACCCCGCCTATTGTTGCGCTCCGAGACACTGACACGATATCCGTCGGAGACCTGAATGAGCGCAACGGCCAGTCCAACGCCGAGTTTTCCTCTCAATGACGCAGAGGCACAGACGGTCCAGTCCGCGCTGAGCGGGCTCAACGACTCGCAGCTTCTGTGGGTGAGCGGCTACGCCGCCGGGCTCGCGGCGAGGTCGACGGCCCCCGCGGCTGCAGCTCCGGTCGCCGGTAGCACCTACACGATTCTCTACGGCTCCCAGACGGGCAACGGCGAGGCGATCGCCAAAGCACTGGCTGCCGAGGCGACTCGCCAGGGTTTCGAGGTTCGACTGGTGAGCATGGCCGACTACAAGCCGGCAAGTCTGAAGCGTGAGTCTGTTGTCAGCTTCATCGTCAGTACGCATGGCGAGGGCGACCCGCCGGACGATGCGGAACTGCTGCACGAGTTCCTGCTGTCGTCGAAGGCGCCGCAGTTGTCGGATCTGAAGTTCAATGTCCTCGCACTCGGAGACAGCAGCTACGTGAATTTTTGCCAGACGGGCCGGGACATCGATACACGGCTTGCCGAGCTGGGCGCCGAGCGACTCGGTCCCATCGTGGAATGCGATGTCGACTACCAGTCAGACGCGGACGCCTGGTCGGCGGACACGCTAGCGCTGTTGCCCAAGCCCTCGCAGCAAACGCAGGACGTTTCCTACCTGAGGGCCGTACCGGACGCCCCTGTTTTTGATCGCAAGTCACCGTTTCTCGCCGAGGTCCTGGTCAACCAGAAGATCACCGGGCGCAATTCGACCCGCGATATCCATCACGTCGAGTTGTCGCTGGCTGGTTCGGGCATCCGCTACGAGCCGGGTGACGCGCTCGCCGTGCTGCCCGTCAATCCGCCGCAACTGGTCAACGAGTTCCTCGATGCGCTCAAGCTCGACGGCAGTACGACGATCTCGATCGGCGATGAGGACGTGGAACTCAGGAAGTCACTGGATCACCGGCTCGAAATTACGTCGCTGAGTCTCGTGTTTCTCAAGGCCTGGGCCGAAATTGCGAACAGCGACGAGATTCGGGCGCTGCTCGAGGACTCGGCCAGGGTCGAGCTGGGCCAGTTCGTCGACCAGCACCAGGTCATCGACGTCGTTCTCCAGTATCCGGCCAGCGTCGACGCACAGACGTTTGCCGACAGCCTGCGAAAACTGGAGGCACGCTCCTACTCAATCTCATCCGGTTTTGAAGCCAACCCGGACGAGGTGCACCTGACCGTCGCCGCCGTCCGCTACGAGGCCTTCGGCCGGGAGCACGTCGGCGCGGCGTCCAGTTACCTGGTCGATCGCGTCACCGAGGGCGACCAGGTGGCCGTGTACCTGGTGCCCAACTCGCGTTTCCGACTCCCGCAGGATCCGGCCGCGCGCACGATCATGATCGGCCCCGGAACCGGCGTCGCGCCATTTCGAGCGTTCGTCGAGGAACGCGCCGAATCAGGCGCGAGCGGCGAGAACTGGTTGTTCTTCGGCGCCCGAAACTTCTCGTCCGATTTCCTGTATCAGCTCGAATGGCACCGCCACCTGAAGCAGGGCAATTTGCAGCGGATGGATGTCGCCTTCTCGCGCGACCAGGCGAGCAAGATCTATGTGCAGGATCGCATACGCGACAAGGGCAGCGAGGTCAGTCGCTGGATTGATGAGGGCGCCCACGTCTATGTCTGCGGTGACGCGAAGCGGATGGCAGCCGACGTGCATGACGCATTGCGCGATGTGCTGGTCAAGCACGGCGGTCTGGACGAAGAGCAGGCAGAGGCCAGGCTCAAGGAACTCCGCCGCAGCGGCCGCTACCAGAAGGACGTGTACTGATGGCGTTGTCGGACGTCGAACGCATCAAGGCCGCGAGCAGCAATCTTCGCGGCTCAATGATCGAGAGTCTCAACGATCCACTGACGGGTGCGCTTGCCGACGACGACACTCAGCTGTCGAAGTTCCACGGTATCTACCAGCAGGACGATCGTGACAGCCGCAGTGAGCGGAAGCGGCAACGGCTGGAGCCTGCCTACAGCTTCATGATCCGGGCCCGGGTGCCGGGTGGGCTGTGCACGCCGGCGCAGTGGCTGAACATGGACCGCATCGCGACCGAGTTCGCCAATCAGTCCATTCGGTTGACGACGCGCCAGGCGTTTCAGCTGCATGGCGTTATCAAACGCGACCTGAAGGAGACGGTCGCCGCGATCAACGAAGAGATGATGGATACGCTGGCCGCCTGCGGTGACGTCAATCGAAACGTCATGGCGCCGACGCTGTCGGGACTGACGGACGTTCATGCCGAGGTGCAGAGGCACGCGAAAGAACTGAGTGATCACCTGACGCCGGCGACGCGTGCGTATCACGAGATCTGGCTCGACGGCGAGAAGCTCGACACTCGCGAAGATGAGCCAATCTACGGCGATACCTACCTGCCGCGGAAATTCAAAACGGCCTTTGTCGTCCCGCCGCAGAATGACACCGACGTGTTTGCCCAGGACTTGGGCTTCATCGCGATCGTCGAGCAGGGCCGACTCGTGGGCTACAACGTGACGGTCGGCGGTGGCATGGGGATGTCCCATGGCGAACCGGCGACCTACCCGCGACTCGGCAGCGTGCTCGGGTTCTGTTCGACCGGAGACTTCTTGCAGGTTGCAGAAGCTGTCGTAACGACACAACGAGACTTCGGTGACCGGACGAACCGCAAGCACGCACGGCTCAAGTACACCATCGACGATCGCGGCGTGGACTGGTTTCGCGATGAGGTCGAGTCGCGCTGCGGATTCGCGCTGGAAGCTCCGCGAGCGTACGCCTTTACCGGCAACGGCGATGCCTACGGGTGGCAGCGCGGTGATGACGGCCGCTGGCACTACCTGCTGTTCGTCGAGAACGGCCGCGTCTCTGACAAAGGGGACGCGAGGCTCAAAAGCGGCCTCCGGTCCATCGCGGAGGTGCACAAGGGTGAGTTTCGGCTGACGCCGAATCAGAATATCGCGATCAGCAACGTGGCCGATGCCGATCGATCGTCGATTGAGGCGCTACTCGAGCAGCACGGTATCGAAAACTCGAACCAGGCGAGTACGCTGCGCCGCCACTCGATGGCCTGCGTTGCCTTTCCAACCTGCGGACTGGCGATGGCAGAGAGCGAGCGCTACCTGCCGTCGCTCGTCGACAAGCTCGAGGCCATGCTCGCCAATGCCGGACTGGACGACGACGCCATCACGATACGCATGACCGGCTGCCCCAACGGCTGCGCTCGTCCCTATATTGCGGAGATCGGCCTGGTCGGCAAAGGACCGGGCCGCTACAACCTTTATCTCGGGGCGGCGTTTGCCGGGGAGCGTCTCGGCCGACTGTATCGCGAGAACATCAACGAGGCCGAACTGCTCGAGGCTCTGCAACCGCTGTTCTCGCAGTACGCCAAGGCGCGCGAAGTCGACGAGCGATTCGGTGACTTCTGCGTTCGGACCGGAATCATACGCGCCGTCAGCGAAGGCAGGGACTTTCATGAGGAGGTGCAATCGTGAACGAACTAGGCCCGGAACGTAGCCGGGGAGCGGCTCGAACATTCTGCGAGTCGACGCTGGCCGCGATGACCGCGGAAGACAGGATTGCCTGGGCGCTTGAGACCCTGCCGGGTCAGCACATCGTCTCGTCGAGTTTCGGCGCGCAGTCTGCGCTGATGTTGCACCTGGTGACGCGCGCAAAGCCGGGCATCCCGGTCGTCCTGATCGACACCGGCTACCTGTTCCCGGAAACCTATCAGTACATCGATCAACTGACCGAGCAGTTGTCCTTGAACCTCAAGGTCTTCTCGTCCTCTCGATCGCCCGCCTGGCAGGAGGCCCGGGAAGGTCGTCGCTGGGAACAGGGCGTGGACGGTATCAGCGCCTATAACCACGAGAACAAGGTGCAGCCGATGGAACGTGCCTTGCAGGAGCTCGATGTCTCGACGTGGTTTGCAGGCTTGAGACGCAGCCAGTCGAGCTCCCGCGGTCGCACACCGCTGATCGAGTCATCCGGCGAGCAGTGGAAGGTGCATCCCGTGGTTGACTGGTCCGATCGCGACGTCTATCGCTACATGAAGCAACATCGCCTGCCTTATCACCCGCTGTGGGAGAAGGGTTTCGTGTCCATCGGCGACACGCACACGACACGTTCGCTGAACGATGTCAGCTCAACCGAAGAGCTTCGGTTCTTCGGACTTACGCGAGAGTGCGGGCTGCACGAGATGTCTTTCGGCAAGTCCGGGTCGTAGCAGCCTG
>JAAUYD010118761.1_pt1 | contig 16364 bp, 22 predicted proteins | sample 7278101 | NCBI WGS metagenome assembly JAAUYD01 (sample SAMN14350128, study PRJNA611818) | marine sediment metagenome | isolation source: surface marine sediment (0.6m) | place: French Polynesia: Moorea | collected 2018-08 | reverse complement strand
GGATGGAGGAGGAAGATATGCTGTCGCTCCCCGCAAACAAACCAAAATTTGGCGCACTGCCCAAATGTTTTTAGTTGAGTATCCACATAAAGCGGATTATCAATGCCGATTTGATGTTGCTATTGTCCGCTGTCAGCGTTTATCAAGCCAACCAGGAGCAATAGTCGAGGAACAAAATTTGTTCGGCTTTTCCACTGATGAATACGAATTAATTTTACAAGAATATATAACCGCAGCTTTTGACGATTCAACAATTCAGGGTTAATGGGTGTGGGTAATTGGGAAAAAGCCCAATTACCATTACCAATTACTCATGATGAAGAATTTTATCCATTCGGGCTAGAGTACACAAAGAGATTGAGATTTAGGCTAGAGTCTCAGGACAGTAGCCCAATCCTCTGACAAATTGTTGCCGAAAAGCTTCAATTTCTTTTTTCTCTGAATGTCCGTGAGATACAATCGCCACTTGGTAGCGACGCATGACATCAACTGGGTTTTGTCCTGCTTCCAGACTCCACATAGCCATTTGCACCCGCATGGGTGGCTCGTAGCTAATACCTAGTTCATTTAAATAAGCACGAATGTCACCATCTTCTTGGGAACTCAGCTGATTTGTCAGTTTAATTCTCACTACCCAACCATCAATTTGATGGATAACAGTGACAAACGAAACGGGAATTTGTGGTCTGGAGTGAAAAAATTGAACGACCCTCAAAGTGAGGCTGGCGTTTGCCAGATAATACAAATATTCCATGTTGCTGCTTTCGGATTAAAGCCAATCCTACAATTCCTATCTTGCTCCATCAAAACCTTTCTCCGGTAGGGTAAAAATCCCCGTTTTATAATGGGTAAGTTTACCCAGTTTTTATATTTATACTTAAATCCTACGGATATGATTCATAAAAATTTCACAATACTATTTAAATTTTGTTCTATTATGATTAATTTTTTATAAATAATAGTCAATAAGTCTGAGTTTTATTAAATTTTTGTACACAAATGCAGGAACAAACTACTAGTGAAAATACGGCGATTAATCCAAAGTATACAGAAGTCGATTTAGACGTTTGTTTAGCTGGATATGACTATGAATTGCCACCGGAAATGATTGCCCAAAATCCAGCGTTTCCCAGAGATAGTTCTCAGCTCTTGGTAGTTGATTCTGTAAATACTGGTGATAATACGCAACCACTAAATAAAGTTTTCCGTAATTTGCCGGATATACTTCGTACTGGGGACTTATTGGTAATGAATAATACTAAAGTAATACCGGCAAGGCTGTATGGTCGTAAATCCACTGGTGCGGAGATTGAGGTATTATTATTGGAGGAATTGACACAAAATTCCTGGCTTGCTTTAGTCAAACCAGGAAAGCGATTTAAGTCGGGAGCAAAACTGGTTTTTACTGCTGCACGGCAAGGTGACGGAAATCACTTTGACTTGGCTGATGAACTCACGGCTACGGTAATGTCAACTGATGAAGCGACTGGAGGCAGGCTGTTACAATTTGATGTACCAGAGGGAATGTCGTTGATGGGGCTGTTGGATGTGTTTGGGGAAGTACCCCTACCACCATATATTACAGATACCCAGGCTGAAGACGAACAGTACCAGACTGTGTATGCCAAAAATCCAGGGGCGATTGCAGCTCCAACGGCAGGGTTACATTTTACCCCAGAATTGCTGGAAAAGTTGCGATCGCGGGGGATTAATCAAGCTTTTGTGACTCTGCATGTGGGTGTGGGTACATTCCGCCCGGTGGAAGTAGAAAATGTAACTGAGCATGATATGCATGAGGAGTGGATTGAAGTACCTGCTTCCACAGTAGAGCAAATTCGCCAAACCAAGGCTGCGGGTGGTCGAGTTATTGCTGTGGGTACCACTGTGGTAAGATCGTTAGAATCAGCCGCAGCATCGGGGGAACTACAACCTTTTTGTGGTAAAAGTAACTTGTTTATTTACCCTGGTTATGAGTGGCGAGTGGTGGATGGTTTGATTACTAACTTTCACTTACCCCGTTCTAGTTTGTTAATGTTGGTCAGTGCTTTAATTGGTAGGCAAAGATTACTAAATATCTATCAATATGCGATCGCATCTGGGTATCGTTTCTATTCATTCGGCGATGCCATGTTAATTTTGCCGGAGGCAGTTGACGGTTGATAGTTGATGGTTGATGGTTGACAGTTAAGAGTTAAGAGTTAAGAGTTAAGAGTTAAGAGTTGATAGTTGACGGTTTTAACTCCTTCCCTTACCCCCTCATCTCCTCATCTCCTCATCCCCTCACTCCCTCACTCCCCTTGCTCCGAAGCCCCCTGCCCCCGTTCGGACTTCGGCGTGAGCTCAGTCGAACGCTGAGCTCACGGCCGAAGCCTGCCTCTTCGGTGACGGTTGACAGTTGACAGTTGACAGTTTATTCGCCTCTACTCTTTGGCTAACTGTTTCTTAGCTTCTTGCCAAAGGGATTCTAACTCTTCGAGGGAGTAATCACCAAGGGGGCGGTTACAAAACAATTCCATCTTTTGTAATCGCTGGATAAAACGTTGATTAGTTCCTTGTAATGCGTCCGTGGGGTCTAAGTTATACCACCGAGCCAGTTGTAATACAGAAAACAACAAATCCCCTAACTCTGCTTGCTGCTCTGCTGGTGTTTCCTGGGCTAAAGCTTGCTGAAATTCTTGCAATTCTTCATGAAATTTATCCCATACCCCATCAATGTTGTCCCACTCAAAACCTACATCAGCAGCCTTTTGGGAAATTTTCATAGTTGCCATTAATGGTGGTAGTTTACGGCTATAACTGCTGAGTTCACTACTCAATTTATGGGCATCATTTGATGTTTGTCCTTTTTCCTGAGCTTTGATTTGCTCCCAATTTTGCTGTACCTCATCCACACTTCCCACAGAAACATCCCCAAATACGTGGGGGTGTCGGCGAATCAACTTTTGGGAAATCCCTTCAGCCACTTGCTTAAGAGTAAAGTGTTGGGATTCAAGGGCTATTTGTGCTTGCAACACTACTTGTAATAATAAATCACCCAACTCCTCTGCGATTGCTTGTGAGTCTCCACCTTTAATCGCGTCTACCACCTCATAGGCTTCTTCTATGACGTAGGGTATTAAAGTTTGGGGAGTTTGTTGTAAATCCCAGGGACAACCACCATCAGGGTGACGTAACTTTGCTACCACATCAATTAACTCCTGCAAAGCTGCTAAAGTCTCTGGGTGCTGCTGTGCTTGATTAGATTCCATAAACTCTGTCTTCTGGGGTTTAAGTCTCTGATTTGTGACTAATTTTAAATCTTCATTACAAAACTTAATTTAAGAATTATTAAAAATCTATTTACGAGTGCGACTTTTAGTAATTTTGGTTCTCGTTTGCCGAGTTCTACGACTGCTAACTTTACGTTTCTTTATTTTGACATTAGACAGCACACCAGCAATCCCTTTCTTTTTAAACCGCTTGTAAGTTGAATTGCTCCAATCACTGAGGGAATGACTCATTGCACCTAATTCCATACCTAAAAACAAGGCGAAAAATTCTGTAGCATAGAAAACAAGCGATCGCCCCATAGATTTCCCTGCTATGTGCCAATCCCACTGTAAGTTTAGTAGCTTTTGCATAATGAATAACATTAGCAATACAAACAAGCCAACTACACAGCACAAATAAATTACCCGCAACGTTGTGCCAATAATTGGACCATGGGACAAAAAAGAGCGATGGCGCAGACTCTTTTGATAGGGAAGCCAAATTCCCCGGAACCATCCCCAGCGTTGGTAGTGGCGAGAGTAGATATCCAAATCGGGACCAAACATTAGCCCTCCAAATAGGAAGCCACCAGCAACTAGTAAAGTAATATTGCCACTACGAGTTTGCCAGAATGCCAAGCCAGCAATCCATGGTAAGGCCCATAATGTAATGCGATCGTGCGTACTACCAGAGGGCATAATAGAATTTTGGATTTTAGATTTTAGATTTTAGATTTGGGATTTTAGATTTTAAATTTTACCAGGAGTTAGGCACAAACAAGGTAAGTACAGTTATTGCCATGGAATTAAAAACAGCCAAGAAAAATTTTTTTCCAAAAATACTAGCGCAATCTGAAATAGTTTGCTATGATTACTTCTTGTGTGCAATAAACGGGCGGTTAGCTCAGTTGGTAGAGCGCCTGCCTTACAAGCAGGATGTCACAGGTTCAAGTCCTGTACCGCCCATGTTCCGTTTTTAAATAACACTTTGTGAACGGTAAGGCTTTGAACCTGTGACATCCTGCTTGTAAGGCAGTGAAACCTAATTTTCTCTCGCTATTCGCTCATCAAAGATAATCATACAAAGAAAACGAGAGAAAAGCTACCTCACAAAATGTGAAAGTAGCTTGCAAAATAAACCTTAATGTGATAAGCGAATCTACTTCTAGAGCTAGACAATTTATATCCATAGGGGTAGACAGTAATTATTGGCGTAATACGTACCCATCCTTATTACCTTACCATCAATAAATCCTGTTCCATCAATGAATACAGGTAATCTAGTTTTCCTCATGCTCTTCATGTTAGAATTACTGTCAGTAATTACTGACAGTAATTTACTGTCAGTAATTTATATATGAAAGGTAGTACTAAAAAGGTATATCAGACATGGTATATATGTATCCCTTCCCTTCCCTGTGCTTGCATAGATAATCTAGTTCAGAAAGTACTACCAAATAATTCCTACTTGTACTCTCTGATAATTTCATCGAAATTGTGACATCCCTTACAGTAGTTTTGATATCTTCATCAACTCTTTTCATAATTTTGTTAGCAACATTTACGCACCTTTTTACCGCCAAATTATCTTCATTTGTTGGTTGTATCAATCCGTGATACTGAGCGCATTTTAATACAACCCTCAAATTATCAATACTAGATTCAGACATTTTTTTCTACCATTTTTGAAACAACGAAAACTTCTTCCCTAGCTACCTCAGCTAGCTTTAAATCCATTCCCGATAATTTTGGAATATTATTTCCAGTAATTATTGCAACTACCGCATTGCCTCTAATCAGTTGTCCCGTTTCTTTGCATATTCCAGTAATTTCTAAATTATTAACTGGACTTTCAATCAAAACTTGATTTCTATAACCAAATTGATGGTAAGAATGTTTGAAAATATCAGACTGTATATATCCCCTAACAAAATCAACTACATTCCCCGTGATTGGACGAACACCATTAGTACTACCCACTAAAACCAAATATTTATTTTCACTCATTTTTCAGTCCAACCTCTTGTAGTTAATTTCCAACCTAATTGATTCATAATTTGCTGAATCTCCTTAGCTCTTGGAGGAATATCTAAAGCACCCTCAGATTGAAGATTGTCCAATCTACTTTTAAGTCTTTTTGGACTAATATGTATTTTTTTAGGTTTCATTTTTTGAGCTATTAAAGCTTGATTAGCTTTAATAGATACCTCCGTTTCTTCATCAATAAAATCCTTTACGTGTTCTAATGTTGCACCAAATTCTGAATAAACTGAATCTCTAGCATATTCCCAATATTTTCCAAAAAATTCTAAAGCTTCAGGAACTGAAGAGAAAGCCTTAAGAACTAATCCAGTACAAATTAAGTCAATTGAAATTGTCCATTCATGAGATTTGATTGTTTCAGGAATTTCAAACGGTTTTTTACCTCTTTTGGTTAAAAACTTTCGATGCATTACATACTCTTTGCACTTATCTGGATTGCCCCAAAACTGAAAATAATGATTCTCGATTCCTTCCCACGAAATAGAATCAATATCTAGTTTATCCATATTTAAATCCATATTCTGATAATATTGTTTATCAGAATGATTGAATTTTTCAAACTTTTTATGAGGGATAACTACCATCCTTCTTCTTAGCTCTGAATATTGAAAATCAAGATGGAGAGGTTCAACTGAACTAATTATTTTAGGACAAAATACAAAATACTCTTTATTTGTACCATCTGTATTAGCAATAGAAACTTTGTCAGTACTTCTGTTGTATCCAAATAACAGTAAACTATATAATCTTGGATCTCTTAACAAAGTTTCCTTGTTAATATTATCCCAGCATAAAATAGCTCCTTCCTTCTCTAACTCCTTGTTTTCAATATCAATCCAACGCATACTATCAAGATTATTTCTAATACTTGCAAAAGTATCAGCACTCGATAACGTTTGTTTGTAACCATGTAAAATATTCGCGAAGATTGACGTTGTTGATTTTCCACTTCCATTCTCTCCATAACAAAATAAAATCGGTAAAATTTTTGCCCATTTTGTAGGTGCAAGTGTATATATTGAAATCAAAGTATTATTAATTTCAGGATTAGGTAGCCATACAACCTGCTTAAGTAAATTGAGAGTATTTTCAAATAAAGAACTAGAATTATCCCATAATTCCTCCCATGAATCTAGAGAATTCTTGTAGAATTCTTTAGGGTCAAGATATTCTAATTCCCTATTATTTGAAGTGACAATTTCCATATTTCTTTAGCCGTCAATGTATTGCTAATTTCGTCATTTACCATCAAGGTGTAAATATCATGAAGATTTTTTATGTCTTTTGTGTTGTATGAAATCTGAAACTGTTCCAATATGAAATTCAATCTTCCATTCAACTTATCTACTTCAGTTTCTGCCTTTCTTCCACCATAACCACCGCCACCAAATTTACTACCTCCAACAGAATCCATGATGTTGTCATCAATTGTTTTAGCTTCAGTTGGAGTGAATGTACAAAATGAATCCTTAAATACTTTTAGGTATTCCTCAGGAAATTTCATATCTCCAATTTTCCCCTCTCCATCAACTAAGCATTGCATTTGTGGGGATTCTTGGATATGAATAAATCCAGAATAATGTTTATCTTTTTCAAGTTCAGAAAAAGTTTTACAAAAAAATTGTTCAGCAACTGATGGCTGTATTTTCTGTCCTTTTTTTTCGTACTCTTTTTTAGCGAATCTGAGCAAACATAATTGTGGAGTAAATTCCCAGTTACCAGAATTATCATTTATATTTTTGATTGCCCCTGGCTTTATCTCTTGGATATTCATAAAGAGATACCAAAAAGTTTCATCCTCTTTAGTTATAGCCTCATCGAAAGTAGCTTTGAAATTACAGGTACTCCATTCTCTAGTACCTATCAATGCGTGCTTTTGATTATTCTTCGGTGGTATATACCAAAAACTCATTTTTCTACCTCGGTGAAATTTATTTGAACAAGGTGTCTCTACCTTTCATATATTTTTTACTGTCAGTAATTACTGACAGTAATTTACTGTCAGTAATTTATATATGAAGGGTAATCCTAGAAAGGAAACTCAAAACAAGATATCTGAACAGGCTTTTTCTCGAAATGAGGTATTAGGATATTATCCAAACTCTTGATTAATGGAATAAAATCTGCTGAAAACATATAACTCTTGCAATCCTTGTTTTCTTCTCCTTCCAAGCATTCAAGAATATACACATTTCCTTTTATTGGTTGAATTCCAATAAATGCAGTTATTTCAAGTTTTTCATCAGTCTGTTTTAACTCATCGTAAACAGCATGAATATTTTTGCTTAACTTAATCATCTTGGGTTTGATGATATTAGTCTCTTCTTTTTCCCATCTTTTCTTGTCCGATACAATCTCGATTCCATCAGATTTTATGATTGTCATCCAAGAGCGTGAAGTGAAAGATATTTTTTCGGATTGCTTGAGAACTAATATATTTTGATGCTTTTTCATAGCGAAATTCCTCCTTGTACTTTCAACGAATTGTATCCATCTAACACAAAACAATTTCTTAGAAATTGATTTATTTCCAATAAAGTCATTCCACTGATTTTGTGTTCGTGAAATTTATATATACAGACAGATTGTCTATGCCCAATTAAGCATGAACCGTAATTATCATCAGGTGTTAACAGAACATTTGGCACGCTTTCATCCATATAACTACTCCTATCAAAAGTAGTCGCTAAATATGAAATCCCATTTTTTTCGAGTGTGACATACTTGTTAGTTAAAACTAATTCGATTCGTGTATCGAGATACCAGCATGGAACAGCTGCAATTTCATTCTTGACGACAGGAATAAGGATGTGATGCAATGTATCCTCAAAAGCATACTTGTTGATTTCATCGCAAGTATCAATTTTTAAATAATTTGAACCTTCAGTCAATATTTTCTCTGAAGTAATCATGATAGTTTTATTCCTGATTCAATATTCATGCTTGTGAATTTTTTTAAAACCAATGAACCCTCTAGCAGTTCGTCAATTTCATCCAAAGTCATTCCTGATAATCCATTATTGTCTAACTTAAAAATGTAAACACCTTCCAATATTGCATGAGCTTTTTCATCTGCGTCATTCATAAGAAATATCGCAACATCAAGGGAATCAAAACTTCTGTAATTTGGAATCTCATGATATATTGCATACTTTTTATTGCCATAATCAATTGTTTCATATCTGTCCCGAGAAAAAACATTTGGCATTACTCCAACTAAATTACAGGTTAGAGCTTCCATGCAATTTTTATTACAAGGAAAATGCAAACAATGTAAACTACCTGTTCCGTGATAATCTTCTCGAGTTGGGTTTGCTTTGATTACAAGATATGTATTTCTAGCAAGTGCATTTTCTATTTTTTGATTGCTTATTTTCATAACCTAGGAAATCCTCCTTCTACTTCTATGAATTCATACTTTGATGAAATTCTTATCATCTTTAAAACTTGTTGAGTCTCAGCTAAAGTCATTCCAACAAGCCCTTTCCTTTTCCCTACCTTAAAAAAAGTTGTATTTTCAAAAAAAGGAACACATCCTCCTTTTTTTGTTTCAATAAACCCAGCAACATTTTCCGTTAAAATGTTAGCCCTTCTTTTTACGTCAATAATGCCTACAAATTTTGTGAATCTTGTATTCATAAAAACAGAGATTTTATTAGATACAAGTTCTGGAAAGGCATTATTAAGATTGCAAGAAAGTACGTGGATGACATTACTCCTAATAGGAAAGAAAATACAATGCAGAGTATTATTTTGCTCATACTTTTCTATGCTTTCTATGCCAGAAATTATGGAAAAATCATTCACGCCAGTTTGCATTTATTTTCGATGAGTCTAGTTATTGCACTTAAATGTATTGTTTGAAGATTTGTGCAAGTTAATCTGAATGTTGAATTACTAACTAAAATCAAGTTATGAAATATAGCTGGATGAAACATTTGCAAAACTTGCAACATATGCACAAATTCTCTTTCTGCTGACTTATCATGTTTTATCCATTCACCTTTGGATTCAATGTACAAAGGTTCTTTCAACTTTTTGCTTTTTACACAAAAATCTACTTTCCAAGACCATTGTTTAAAAAATGGCTTTACTTCTGGAAGAATTAACAATTTGTTCTGTCTTATGATTTCTGAGTCAGAAAACATCATTTTTAATTTTCTGTAAGTTTGAAACTCTAAAGAAGAACTCCAATATTCTGCATCAGTTATATGATGAGGAACAGATTGATTAACAGAAAAACTTTTTTGTAGACTTGGAGAAAACCAAAAAGGGTTTGATTTACTGCAAGTTTTCCTTGTAGAACTTCCAGGCATCACTTAATATTTTTTGCAACTCATTGTAAGACTCTGGCTGTAATGGAGAAATGATTTTTTTAGCTATGTATTGAACTACATAATCTCTATCAAAAACAATTTCACTTTCTTTTAAAAATTCCTTGGGAGACTTAGGTTCTCCCAAAAAACGATGCTTTGCTTTAACTACAAGTCCAGGGTTAGATAGCATTACCCAGCTAATGTTTTGACTAAATTGATTGCCAAATAATTTATTCCATTTCTCACGTCTCATTTAGTACGTTATTTTTTTGGTTGGTGATGGCAACTACTGTAAAAAAAAAAACACCGTTGTCAAGGGTGTTTTCAAAAAGGACTATTTTCTTCATCTTTTCTTTAGCCCCAAAGCTCTTCTAGTTTAACCTGCCAAGTCTCAGCGTAGCTAGAAATTTGGGCTGTATAGGGAACACTTTTTGCGACTGATTTTATCTCAAAATCTCTGAAGAAAATATTACGCTTCAGTAAATCCACTGGTATAGGAAACTCTAATATCTTGGTATCTTTACTGGGAAATATTTTTATAGCTAAACTAGTTAACTCAGAATTTCCTGCTTTATATCTGCATCTCAACCATCCATAATCATCTGTTTTCCTATTTTCTGGGATAAATATATAGCTAATCCTTAATGAAGGATTAACATCTGTTGCAGTGAATGGGAATTTTTTCCATTCATAGGGGTTCGGTTCTACAGTTCCTAACTGATTCCAAACCCCAAAATCATCGTTAATTGTCGGCATAGATGATTGGTGCTAGGAACTCATCTATATCTAGTTCAGCCATTTCTAATCTATCTAGATAATCATCAATGTTGATTTTTCCAGATAAAACATCTTTTGCAGCTTCTTCACAATTAGCTAATTGTGTTAAATAATAACTAGCTTCACTTTGATGAATCCCGTCGCAATTAATTTCAAATTCAAAAGGATTAATTATTATTTCCATATTTCAGAACTGAAACTTACTATCAAAGTTGAATCTTTTTTCGTTAAAGTGCTAAGAATTGTTGCTCTTGCATCAAGCTCTCTTTGTTGTTTAGTGGTAGTATTATTAGTACCAAAAGGATAGCTATAACTCTTACCATCTTTTGTTTTGTAAGCCCTTCCTGTAACTTTGTTGTTAGAAGCAGATACAGATTTTATTGTGCCACTAGGCTTAAAAATAGTTACTACAGCAGGCTTGAAACCTTTAACGTTGTCAAAAATTTCTATCTTGTCATCAGTTATATGATTTAAGCCTGCTGTAGTAATAAATTTTTCAATTTCATCCATAGCTCTTTTAGACACTTTGGCTGGATAAGCTCTATCGCTAGTATTTTCCAAGCCAATGCCAAATGGTCTAATTTTTGCAGTTAACTTTGACCCAGGCTTTGAATCATCTGTACGATTTCTGGTAATTCTTCTTTCCCCAGTCACTAATTCCCAGATTTTGTGTAAAGCTGTACCTTTTGGTGGTTCTTGTAATTTGCCATTTCCATCCCTTAGGTTATCTATTTGTCTCTGTAAACTAGCTCTTCCTCGCCATGTCATAAAAATAAACTCCAATATTTAAAGCTCTAAACTCATGATATACAAGAATTTCAGCTAAAATAAGCTGCACAAACCTATAGGTTTTTCACAGGATGCTTTATTAGTATGTTTTTTCATATGCATTAGGATGCAAGCCAGTAACATCTACCAAAATTTCAGGCTTCGGTAATCCATGTATTTTCAATTCAGCATAAGTAAATTGAACATTTCCTATAGGTCTTCTTTCGGGTTCTTCGTATTCTTTCCCTAATATTTTTTTCTTCTTCTTTTTTGAATTCCAATTTTTTTTACTTTCTGAATCAGTCAAAATCTCTTCATTATAAGTGTGACCATTTAGAGATAAAACAGCTTTGATAATTTTCTCAGCTTCAATTTCGGCGTTACCAGAAATTATAAATTGATAACCTTTGCTTTTATCTCTGTAGCTAAATTTAGTTCTACCTTTTTTAAACTTTAAGGGTTTTGGACTTGCAAAAGTATTTTTAATTTTTTTAGCTAAATTTTTGACATCCGTTACAGTTATTTCTTCACCATCTACAATTCTGTATCCAACTTGCGCTTTTATTGGTCGTCTGTTGTTTGACGCTGCATCTTTTAAGGTTTCTTCAAAATACAAAATAACTTGAGGCTTGTATTCTACGCTTTCATCAAAATTTACAATCGGAATCCCATAAAAAGGAATTTTATCTAAAGACTCGCCTAATGTAAGATGAAAAATAATCAACCTAGATGCAGTTAACATTAATGGGTCTTTGTCTGAATGTAAGCAAATTTTGCGTGCGATTATACGACCATTAGTAGTTTTTGAAATTGAATCCTTGTTGTCATCATCATCGCTTATATCCTTAAAAAAATCTTTGACTTTCTTGTTTACATATTTTCTGCAAAAACTTTGTATCGATTCAACGTCATTACTCATTTTTTGAAATATAATAAATTTGTACTACTACATTATATGAAGTAAGAACATGGCGGAACCTACAATACAAGAAGTTTTCGGAGCAAACTCTGCTCAGGATGAAAATACGTTAACTTTAACTAAAGCTGATTATGGTGATTTTACACCTTCTGCAAATAATTCAGGAGAAGCAGTGTTTACTGCGGTATTCTTGGAATCGTCAACAAAATTTACTGAAGAAAATCAAGCGGCTGACTCAGATATTAGTATCACTATCTTGAAAACTGGACAAACAAATATAACTAGAAACGCACTGCCTTTTATTAGACATAGTTATACTGTAAGTTTTGATGTACCTGATGAAACTTCAGTAATCAAACCTAGCGCATTTGACGTTTAGACCTTCATATATAAATTACTGACAGTAAATTACTGTCAGTAATTACTGACAGTAAAAAATATATAAGCTATAGACCAAGGAGAGATACATGGCAGAACCTATATTAACTGAAGTTTTTGGCGAAGGAGTTGTTCAAGATGAAAATTCAATCACGATACCCAAGGCAAATTTAATAGGGCTTGAAGCCAAAGTAGATAACACGGCTGAACAAATAATCGCAGGCTTAACTTTGAAGTTAGCAACTACTTTGTCTGCGGATAATCAAACCTCAAATCAAGACCAGCAAGTTGTAGTAGTTGATGCTGGGTTTACAGAGGCAATCACTAGGAGCAACAAAACTTACAAGCGAACCACTTACAATTTTCGGTTTGATACTGAAGACGAAACTGCTGGATTAAATCCAAGTGGATTAGATCCAAATAAATATTAAAAATTATGATTTCTGGAACATGGCAGATAGATTATGAGTTATCTCCAAATAATAAAAGTCCGTGGAGTCCACGGACTTTAAAAGATATACCTGGATTTTCTGATGATAATCTTGTTGCTCAGTCTGTTGCTCGGTCAAATTGCGGTCGAGCAGTAGACATAATTTCTGCGAAAGATGGAAGAATAATTTTTCAAGGAATTACTTGCAATTCCTACATAAGAAATATCGTTTTTACCTTTACAGCAGATATTAATAAGTATGATTCGATTAATGGAGTTTGTGAACAAGCATCAAAATATGGCACTCCTGGATTTTATGAATCAAAAGAAACTTGTGAATTAGCTAATAAATATAATCTCACAGAAGAAGAATTTAACGAAATTACTCAATTAATAAACAATATCAAGGATAAGAAATGTGGCTAGTGCTGGGCAATATATAATCAACAAACTAAAAACTGTAGATAATTGCCAACACAAATGTGATTGCTGTCAATCTCTACAACAACAAATTAATCAATTGAAAGCTGAAATTAAAGCAATACCTCGAATTAATGAAGCACAATTAATTCAAAAAACAGAAGCTAGTTTAACTCCCAAGTTACCTAATCTCATTACACCTTTTTTAAATATACAGCTGAATCCTATCAAGAACTTTCAATCGAAGCAATTAACTGACCAAAAACAACTGTTAACTAAAATTTTAAATAATGAGAAAGCAACAAAAGCAGCAGCAGAATTCGCTAAACGCGCTGAGATAAAACAACTTACAAAAAATCGAGAATTTTTAAATAAAATTCTCAAAACTGAATCAGCAACAAGAACAGCCCAACGTACAGCAAATACAGGTTTAAAAAGGAGTGGCTCTGCCCTAGCTAAAATAGCAAGTATCACAATACAGCTAGCTGGTTTTGGTGTTGCAGTAGGCACATTAAAATTAGTTGAAACTAGGTTTGACCAACAAGAAAAAGCTGACCAAGCTTTGTCAAAAGATTTATCTAAAGCTCTTGGTTTGATTGGTCAAAATAGAGCATTAATTAAAAGTAATGATGTTGAAATAGACAAAAATAAACAACGAATTGGAAATGTAAGCGATTCTGCTTATTCTGCTCAGAAACAAGCAACTAAAGCTAGAGAAATAGGAGAGAAAGCTAATAGCAATAGCAAACAGAATCTGAAATTAATTAATAATTTAATTCCAAAAATTAACAAGAATGAAATTACTGCTAATCAAGCTTTTCTCAAAGCTAATGAAGCTAATAATAAAGCTCAAGAAGCTTTAAAAGAAGCTATCAAAGCACGTAATAAAGCTGCTTCAATCCCTGGTAGTAACAATACAACTACAACTAATAATCCAAAAACTTCAAATGGTGACAAGGTGACTAACGGTCAATTACAACAACTACTTAGACAAACTCAAGCTAATGGAAGCAAATTGCAATCTAATAGTAATAAATTAGATAGAATTATTGGATTAACAACACCAATAGCTCCTGCTATAGGTAAAATTAACAGCAATGTCAGTAAAGTTGATAGAAAAGTTACTGATATGCCAAAATCCAAGGCTTTTAGTAATGCTGTATCAAACGCAACTTGCAAAACCTTAAATTCTGACAGTTGTACAAGTAGATTGAGAGAAGATATAAAAAGACACGATACAGCTAATGGAAATATTTTATTGAAAAGACTTGGAGGTAAATTAGATAGAATTTTAAATGTTGGAAGCGCAGGAGCTAATGCTTTACAAGTTTCTCTGTTAAATACAATTAATAAAAAGATGGGGGCACAACTACCTGGTGGTTTGTCAGGCACTTTTGGTAGATTATGGAATTTATTGCAAGTTGATAGAGCTTTAAATATTTTAAACTTTTTAACTAGTTTGCATAATGCAACTATGCTATCTACTAACGTAATTGAAACTTTAACTTCTGTTATTGATGCTGGGGCGGATTTGGTCGGATTTAAAATTAAAAATGAAAAAGACGAAGAAATAAATACTAGTAAATTTTTATCTAATATTTTTAATGATGCATTGAATAAAATATTTGGTGCTGCTAATGTTGCGGAATTCAAAGCTAAATTAGCTGCTGCTAATAGAATATATCAGTCTACAACTAATATGTTTAGTGAAGTAAGAGATATGTTTGATAGCGGTAGACAACTTACAGAACTAGTGTCTAACAATACAGGTAAAATTGGGAATGCTTTGAAAAAAGCTGGTGTTATTTTTGAAAATGCTTTTGACTGGATGTCAGAGGACAATAGAACTGGAACACCTAGGCAAAGAAAATGGGAAAGACTTAGACTTGGACTGGATGAAATAGATGATAAACTATCCGATTTTAATTCCATTATCGGAGAAGTTAAATCAGTGCAAGACAACATAAATAATTTAAAGGAAACAACAAGACAATTTGAAGATTCAAATAAAAAAGACTTTTCCCGTGTATTTGATAGTGCCAAAGAGAATAAACTTCTGTCACAATTAAATGTAGAAGTTAATGACACAGATATAACAAGAAGTGAATAATTCTGAGATGCTTCTCGCGCTTGAAATCTTGGTAGCAGTATTACAAATAGTTCAATTAGTGATGATGTTGGGTGAGGAGATAAAAATGAAGAAACGGTTTAAAAAGTTGATGAATAGAATGCATGAATTGTATAATTGATAATAGGTTGACAATACTGCTAATGAAAGCAGAAAAGGACTATCCAGGTAGTCCTTTTTTTTTGTGTGCATAAGTCTCTACCTTTCATATATTTTTTACTGTCAGTAATTACTGACAGTAATTTACTGTCAGTAATTTATATATGAAGGCTAGGAATCTAACTGATAAATGACTCTAAGTATTGCTCTGACTGATTTATCACTTAAGTCAAACCCAAGCTGTTCAAGCTGATTACAAGCTGTTACGTAGTCTAGGGGTTGCTTTGAATGTTTGGTTAGTATGTCAACTGAGGTTCGGAAGTTGTCCCTATCCTTGTAAACTGACTCGTTAACAGAAACTGAATGACCTAAACTTCTGGCTCTAATTTCTTGAGGAATTCCGTATTGTTCTCCTAACTGATTGCTTAAATGCCTGAATGCATATATTTGTGTTATTGGAGACTTCCAGTTTACCAATCTTTTTCTAAATTGACCGATAAATCCATTGATGATACTTTCAGAGCGTTTAGAATTAACTTGATATTTAGGTAATTTTGGATTTTGGACATCTAACTTTTTAATCAAATTATTATCAGTAGCTAATGGCTTGCAAACTCTACCACCAGTTTTGATTGTTGTTTCAAAGTACGTTTTATCACCTAGCACTATCAAAAGTTCTTTATTTTCTTTACTGTTAAGTGCTGGGATAATCATACCATCTTTTGAATATGAAGTTGTTAAATTTTGAATTGCTGCAACTTCGCTAGGACGTAATCCATAAACTACACACATACTGCATACCCATAACCAAGATTCTCTAATTTCTAACTGCTTTTCT
>JAAUYD010002455.1_pt1 | contig 16366 bp, 11 predicted proteins | sample 7278101 | NCBI WGS metagenome assembly JAAUYD01 (sample SAMN14350128, study PRJNA611818) | marine sediment metagenome | isolation source: surface marine sediment (0.6m) | place: French Polynesia: Moorea | collected 2018-08 | reverse complement strand
TTCTCCAATAAATTGTTTTCAATCACGGGTTGGGCGTCAGTATCGGATCCGGAATTGTCGCCGCTACCCGCGGACTGAACATGAATTCCGTAGCCGCTGTTTTGGGTAATTGTGTTGTTGCTTATTGCCGGATAGTTATCCACATGGCCGGCCCACCAAGAGTTGGCCCGTAAAAAGATACCCACGCCGTTATCTTCAATCCGATTGTTTTGGATGAGGGACATGTTTTGGGAAGTGCCATAACCACTGCTAGTTTGAATTCGCACCCCATAATCCAGATTGGTGTGAATATAATTGTGGCGCAAAGCGGCATTAATTGTGATCGTACCTCCGGCCGGATAACCGGGATTGCCATACATGTAAACACCCATTTCATTATTGGTGATCGTGCAATTGCTAACCGTTGCGGCAATCGCGCCACCGCCTTCTTTGTTTGCACTAAGGCGGATGCCTTGCTTGGCATATTGGACCATACAGTAGGATAAGGAGGAACCCGTGCTGTTTCGGCGAAAGACGATGGCCCCCCAATCGCCTGCAGATGGAGCTGGAACCTCAGCATCGCCACTTATTTCAGCCTCAGAGGTGAAGTAGATGGGCGATTCCTCGGTCCCTTCGGCAATAAGCCGACCAAAGACGTGAATTTCCGTTTTATCAGTCCAATAACCGGCGGCCATCTGGTCGCTGTTTGCCAGGAAAACGGTCACCCCCGGCTCAATCGTCAGAGTGGCTCCCGCAGCCACGGTCACATCACCAACTAGCCAAATGTTCTCACTCCAAATAGTGTCCGCATTAATAACGCCGCTAAAGGTATTACCGGCGCTTGTGCCCTGACCATCACCGTTAGGTGTGAAGGAGGAGCCAACAAAAAATGGGGATCCATTGCTGACACCATCTGACGTTTCGACAATGACATCCCCGTCAATTACACCCGCCGGGACAACGGCCGTGATTTCCTTGATGTCCCACGCCGTCGTTGTGGCCTCAATCCCGTCAGAGAAAATAACGTCACTGCGCTCAACCGTCAGGTCTACATCGACTGTAAAGGCGGCCGCCGGCGAAATGGGGCTGGTAAACGTAATCGTGCCCGTGTAAAAACCCTCATCCAACCCGGTTTCAAGATAGGTTACTTGAATATCCTCGGGTGTGGTGCCGGAAGAGGCGCTGAGTTGGATCCAGGGAATGTCCGTCGTCGCGTTCCAAGCAATAGGGTTGGCCACGCTCTGGTTATCAATCGACAAACTGGCGGTGATGATGCCGATATGAGGTGTCAAATCGATGGCGTTCGGGCTAACGACGAGCCGATCAGGGACCGGTGGTAACTCATAAATCGAATCCACCACGGTAACCTGTACCAAATCCGTCGCCAAACCACCATCGCCATCATCGGCCGTGAGGGTGATGGAGTGCGTGCCGATACTTAATCCTACAAAACTCAGATACCGACCGTGGCCCATATGGCCATCAATCGAGGACGACCAGGTCAGGGAATTGCCATCAAGCATTCCGGAGTCTATATCGTAAGCCTCAGCTTTGAGGGACAACGTTTGAGAGATGGCTATCGTCACCGCTTGTGCCGGCTCAACAATCGTGGCGGTTGGATTTCGGTTGACAATGGTGAAGGGATTGTCAGATTCATCTGTATGGGTGTGAATCCCATCACTCACCCAAACTCGAAATAATCCCTCAGTGGAGGCGGGAGCGTTGGCGGCAGCGAGGACCAGCTGCGTGTCGGCAATATCGGTGGCAACTACCTGCCAGCTGGCGCCGTTGTCGGCACTGTATTGAACCATGTAGGTCAGGGGATCGTTGTCCGGGTCCGAGGCGGACCAGGTTAACGTGATTGTATTCCCGCTCAATATCTCACCGCCGTTGGGTGAAGTTAAAGTTACATTTGGCGTGCCGGCCCCGGCCGTAACGCTAGTCATCACGCCCGTAGGTCCTTCAATATCGACCTGGGTGGTGCCAGTGACATATGGGACCCATTCGGTGATGAGAAACATCTCGGCCCCCGTCTGGTCATGGGCTACATCAGGTGTAAACGGATACCTCGCTAGTTCGCCGCCCTGATCATCCCGCAGCACGATCGTATAATCGCCCGGTGTCTGAGGCTCAATATCTTCCGCATTGGGAATCACGTAAAGGGGTTGTAATTGAACAACCTCAAGGGTGACCGGATCGATTAGCCCCATCACGGACAGACGATCGGTGGCCATAGAATTTGATGCAAAAGGTGGAAATATATCGTGATAGAGCTTGATACCTTCATAGGTGTAGTCACTGATCCACGATTTTTCTCTGTCACAATACGACATATTATCTCGTGCTAAAGGCCAATATGTTTGTTGTGCTGCCACATCAAATCCAAAGATCGCCTCGGGCAGTGAAGAATAAATAGTTGGGCTAATGCGACCATTAGGATAAGGATAAGCCCGGTCAATTGGTTCGGATTCACCACACCCGGCCGGGGGATGGGTGCGGGCAAACATATGGCCAAATTCATGGACATGTAACTTGGCAAAGTGCTTGATCTTGGTCTCACCGGATCCCACACCACCAAAACTGCCGAAGGGGATAAACCAGGCACAGGCACCATCGAATAGATTTTCAGAATTATCATCGGCGATGGCGTAATAACGGGTGCCGATTGGCTTTACACCGTATTTGTAGTCCATATTCTTGACATACATCAAGGCCAGGTTGACGGTGAAACAATTATTCTCGTCGGGTATGAGAAAGATGTTGTCGGCCGTGCGGTAGGGGTGCACGACGATATCGTTAAAGGGATACATCCGATACATCAAATCCACCGTATCCGTTAATTCGACGGTCCGGGTTGTGGGCACCTGCCGCTGAATGCTGATACCGTCCCAATAGCGGTAACCCATGTGGTAGAAAACAATGTCCATGGGGTCGATAGTCTCAAACGAGACCGTGACCGGGCCATAAAAATTGTTGTTGTAGTCAACTTCAACCGGATTGTGTCCACCGGCGGCCGGATTGACTTCTACCACCAAGGATATCGTGCCAAAGGTCAAATGGGTGGGCAGCTCAAACAGAAATCCATCATCAATTACCGCACGTAAGGGATATTCCTGCACGCCAACATGCCCATTATCCGCATTAATCGGATCGAGAAAAACAACATTGCCTCCCTTTTCAACTCGCAAGCGGGCGGTGGTGCGATAATTCCCCGGCTCATTGGAGCGGGCATACACGCGAACATAGGTCGGTTTCCCTTCTATCAACGTTACGCTATTATTTAAATCCTGGATGGCCTGAGTCACTTCTAATCCGAAGGCCTCCAGGTCAAGCGTTGCAGGGGGCGTCATCACAAAATCTTGATTGATCACGTTGGTGTTGGTGATCGACACAAAGTGCTCCACAGGATTAAAGACCACGTTGCTGGGTTCAGGGGTCACGATATAAAAACTTGGGGCCAGGAGGGTTAAGGTGTAATGCCCCGTAGCGTCGGTTAGAGCGCGGTGTCCTCTGTTGGTGGCGATCGCGATATCGGGGACCGGATTATCGCTGGTGTCCTTCACCTGTCCAGAAATTGAATAATATGTCAGGGTCTGGCACACGGCATTCACCGTAGCGGATGTAGCCAGCGGTGAAGCAAAGGTGTCAATGAAGCCCAAGGTTGCATTTTGCACCATGACGGCCGTGTCCTGGGTCGTGACCGCTTCCGTTTTCACAGCTACCGTTCCACTGCTTAATGCTGAACAACCGCCGATATTACCGATGGTATCCAATTTCATCGCCCAGGCATTTGTATCAGAGAAACCGGCCACAATAAAGTCGCCGTCGCTGGTGACCTGGACCGATGCGGCTCGATCAATCGGATCCACATCGTACGATTTTTGCCAAACGATAGCGCCGGTGGCGTCCAGCTTCGCGATCCAAGCGTCGTCGACCGAACCGGTATCATCAGAATTGCCAATGGTCCCGGCAACGATGAAATCGCCGGTCGGGGTTTCCTGAATCTCGGCAATTGAGTCCCCATTGCCCCAATCGTAATTTTTTTGCCAGGCCATTGTGCCGTCGCTGTTTAATTTGATGACCAACCCATCATAATCGGCGCTGGTGCTGAAACTGCCTACATCGACACTTCCGGCAGCGATAAAACCCCCATCACTTGTCTCCTGAATGGAATTAATAATTGAAAGATAACCAATTTCATATAACTTCTGCCAGGTGACGGTGCCATTACTCGTCACTTTCAAAGCCCAAGCTTGATTTCTAAAGTCTGGTAAGGAAGTAAAACCACCAACGATAAAATCACCATTGCTCGTTTCGCGAATGATTGTAAAACGATCGTCAAAACTGTGGTCAAACTCTTTTTGCCAGGCGATCGACCCATTGGTATTGAGTTTCACCATCCAGGCATTGTATATATTCGGGTTGGGAGGTGGACCGTCAGGCCACTCCATATGGCCGATCAGAATAAAACCACCATCACTCGTTTCCTCGATATCATTTACAAAGTCAGCCTCGGCATTACCAAATGCTTTCTGCCAGGCAACCGTCCCGTTGCTGTTGAGTTTTAATACCCAGGCATTATTTGCACCAAAAGAGGCGGTGGTACCAGTCACGATGAAGCCTCCGTCGGCCGTTTGTTGAACGGCGGAAGCTTCATCATCGTTACCGCCGCCGTAAGTATTCTGCCAGACAACGGTTCCATCAGCTTGGAGTTTAAGAATCAACACATCCCGGCCTGTTCCCAAAACAGATGTATCGCCAGCGACGATAAAGCCACCATCAGCCGTTTCTTGAATGACCCTGAACTCATCATTGCCATTTGTGGAATAAGTTTTCAACCAATGCCCCCCACTCCGATTAACAGCAGTCATTGCCAAGCCCTCTGACGAAGGGCTTGCACCTGCCGTTTGATGGTGGGTATTGAGGTGAATCGCGGCATCATGGTCAGCTAAGGCTACCGTGTTGACAAAGCCAACCACGCTAATGACCCATAAGCAGAGCAGTAATACCTGTAAGATTCGAGCCAAAATTGAGTGTTTATAACCATTTTTCATGATCCTACTCCTTGCTATTCCTTGCTTGAAGACAACCCGGTGATACTTTGCGGAAAATCAGATATATTTGGTTAATAATCATCAATCATCGATTACTATTTTTTACATGATTTGTACTGAGAATTTTCACAGTAGGGGTGAGGAATTGGTAGGAGAAAATCCGGAGAATTAATTTAACCTGTAGAAGTTTCTTGTCGTGTGAATCAGCAATCAAAAAAATAATATGACGACTAGATTTTTGTGAATGGAAGCGGGACAGGCATATGAATAAGCGAATAAAAATCGTGCAGGGGGACATCACAACGCTGAAGTTAGACGCCATCGTCAATGCAGCCAAGAACTCCCTGCTGGGCGGCGGGGGGGTTGACGGGGCGATCCATCGTGCGGCCGGGCCGGAACTGCTGGAAGAATGCCGTCAGCTGGGTGGCTGTGAAACCGGCCAGGCCAAAATGACGCTGGGGTACCGCCTGCCGGCCCGCTATGTGATCCACACCGTGGGGCCGATCTGGCGGGGCGGCGGTCATAACGAAGCGGTGCTGCTGGCATCCTGCTATCGGGAGTCACTCCGGCTGGCGGTCGAAAAACAGGTCAAAACGATCGGCTTTCCGGCCATCAGCACCGGGATCTATGGCTATCCAATGGAACAGGCGGTCAAGGTTGCAACTACCACAGTGCAGGAGTTTCTGGCCGCCGACGATTTTCTGGAAGAGGTCGTTTTTGTCTGTTTTGATCAAAAAACGGCCGCGGCCTATACACATGAGTTAAATGTCTAAAAACGCTCTCTATTTTTTAACCGGTTCTTGTGGCTCGGGTAAAACTACCCTGCTCAAAGGGGTCGTGGCCTCTTATTTCCCCCATTTAACCCACTATCATTTTGACGATTTGGGCGTTCCTTCGCTGCAGGAAATGAACGAAAGATTTGGCGGCCCGGAAGCCTGGCAGGCGCACAATGCCCAACAGTGGATGCGGCGGGTGGCCACATCAGAGGCCAAACTGACCGTGTTGGATGGACAACTCAGGCCCACGGTGCTTCGCCTGGCGGCCGCAGAAGTAGATGTAGCGGCCGTGCATATCACCCTGATCGACTGCAATCACGACGAACGGCGGCGGCGCCTGCTCGAAGATCGGTCGCAGCCGGAACTGGATCAGCTAGACACGTACGCCTGGGCGGCCTATCTCAAAGGGCAGGCGGATGCCCTCAATTTGGAAGTTATCGACACGACAAATGTGCCGCTGGAAAAAAGCATTCGAGAGCTGGCCGCCAGCATCGAACTTTTTGCCTCCCAAATTTAATGCATTGTCCCAAAAGTTTTGTCAAGCAACATTAAATTGATTGTCCGGCCTTCGACAGGCTCAGGCCTCGATCGCAGCGGTGGCTGAGCTTGTTGAAGCCATTCACTCATCGGTTAAGATTAATTGCGGGGATCCACCAGTGACAAGCCAATGGATTCCCGCTTTCGCGGGAATCACAACGCGATAGTGGTTAATTTTTTCTATCTCTCGTGCTAAAATCCGGCCATGCTGCCCACCCTAACCGACATTCACGCTGCGGCCGTCCGCATCGCCCCCTACGCCCATCGCACCCCGGTGGTCACCAACCACAGCCTCAACAAACGGCTGGGGGCAACTCTCTTTCTCAAATGCGAAAATTTGCAAAAAGTGGGGGCGTTTAAGTTTCGCGGGGCGGCCAACGCCGTCTTTTCTCTTTCAGAAGATGAAGCCCAAAGAGGGGTGATCGCCCACTCCTCTGGCAACCACGCGCAGGCGCTGGCCCTGGCCGCCCGTTTGCGCGGCATCCCGGCTCATATCGTGATGCCCAGCAACGCCCCGGCCGTCAAAAAAGCGGCCGTGGCCGGATACGGGGCCAAGATCACCTTTTGTGAACCCACTCTTGAAGCACGGGAAGCCACCCAGGCGGAAATCGTGGTCCAAACCGGGGCGACGATTATTCATCCCTACAACGACCTGCGGGTGATTGCCGGGCAGGGCACGGCCGCGGTGGAGCTGCTGGCCGAGGTACCCGATCTCGACGTGATTATGACCCCGGTGGGCGGGGGTGGGCTGCTCAGCGGGACGGCCGTGGCCGCCAACGCGCTCAAGCCGGATATACGGGTGATTGCCGGGGAACCGACCGGGGCGGATGACGCGTATCGTTCGCTCCAGGCCGGCCGCATCATCCCTTCGGTGCGGCCGCAGACAATCGCCGACGGGCTGCTGACCTCGCTGGGTACGCTGACCTTCCCCATTATTCAGGCCCATGTCGAGCAGATCGTCACCGTCAGCGAGGAAGAGATTATCAACACGATGCGCTTTTTATGGGAGCGGACCAAGCTGATCGTTGAGCCATCGGCCGCGGTGCCGGTGGCCGCACTGTGGCATAAAAAAGTCGATCTGCGCGGTTTAAACGTGGGGGTCATTTTGTCCGGCGGGAACGTCGATCTGGAAAAATTACCCTGGCTTTAACAGTGATTCCGCAATTTTTTCATCACCTCTGCCGAGATCTGGTCACCTTATCGCTCTCCGTGCTGAAACACACTTACAAAGCGGCCAATGATAATGGCGATATGGAGGGTGCGCTTCCATGGCAGAAACCGACTGGAAGGGAAAATCGGCCGAAACTGATCCCGCTGATAGATTCAGATCAGGATACAGCCGCACCTTTATGGCATATATGACGAAGGCAGGGCAGACGCAACAGCTTCCCCCGTGGCGGACGGCAAAAACCCAAAGTGGCGTTTGTATTCCCGACTAAACTGCGCCAAATTGTTGTAGCCCACCATATATGCGGTTTCGCTGACGCCTTTACCGTCCATCAGGTAGCCCTGAGCGCGATTGAGCTTGATCGATTTGGCATATTGTAGCGGTGTGGAATGCATCACCTGCTTAAATTTCTTGTGGAACCCGGAACTGCTCATGTTGACCAAACCGGCGAGTTCATCGATTGACACCGGCTTATCCAGGTTGTACTGCAAATGCGCCACGGCCTTTGCAATTTGCTGAATTTGACCACGCTGTTGTAACAGGTAGTTGAGGCGGCCTTCTTGTTCTTCACTCAAAATACGAAAATAAATCTCGTCAATAATCGACTCACCCAAAATCACCGCCTCGATGGGGTTATCTAACGAGCGCATAAGTCGAATGGCGGCGTCAAGCAGATTCTCTTTAATCGGTGCCGAAAAAATAGCCGAAGGCTCGCTCTTATTGGGTTTGTCAGGAATCGCTGCCGGCTGATTCATGGTGACAATCATCTTGGAGATTCGATTGAGATCCATCATGATGCCAATGCCAAGTAGTGGCTTCTCCGGACTGGCTTCCACCACTTCGCACACAGCAGCCATCGCCAAAAAGGAAGCAACCATGTACCCACGACCATAACTGTATCGATTCCCTTCCAAGTAGATATGTTTCTTTCCCTGCGCACCAATCACAATGCCTGGGGGGTATACCTGCGGTTTACGCTCGTTTGTTTTGGTTATGCGAAATGTGTGCAGGTTACGAATGGACGTTGAACCAACTCCATCATGGGGTATATGTCGTTGCAGCAGCTCAAGAAATTCCGCATGTTTATCTGTTTCGTAGTCCATGGTTGCTCCAAATCATTTTGCTCAGTCTATAACAGAAGCAGTGTGACGATCAAATATTTCTGCAATGGCGTATAGTTTTGTGTTAATTTTTGGCTGAATTATGCGTTCAAACGCGCAGAAAAAAACAATACAATTAGTGCAACGAGTTAAATAACGGTTTGTCCTGAGGATAACAATCAATAAGTGATTGCACCTATCCAGTTACCGATCAACTTTGACAGGAATAAACGCAACAGGCAAACAAATGAATGCGCGATTGAAGGATGATGAGAGTTAAATGGATAGGCGCGATTCTGGAGCATAAAATGAAAATTGCCATTGTAACAGGAGCCAACACCGGTTTAGGATATGAAACCACGCTGGCATTGGCCAAAGAAGGATACACGGTCGTTCTGGCTTGCCGCAATCAACAGAAAGCACAAGAAGCCATCGACCGCATCCGGCAGCAGGTGGCCTCAGCCAAGCTAGCGTTCATCAAACTAGATCTGGTTGACCGGCAGGTCATCCGTGAGTTTGCCGACAGTTTTTCAAGAGATTACGATCATCTGGATCTATTGGTCAACAATGCAGGCGTCATGGGGCCGGAGTACACAATCACCCCAAATAATCTTGAAATACAGTTTGATGCCAACCACATGGGGCACTTCTATCTGACTTATCTCCTGTTTGACAAGCTCGATCAGGATTTTGAGACACGGATCGTGAATGTGTCGAGCCTTGCGGGGAAGCGTGAAACGGCCGATATCCATTTTGACAACATCAATTTTGAAGGAACATACGACAAAGAACCGCGACTCTATGGATTGCCGGGAATGGAAGCCTACCAACAAAGCAAGTTGGCCAACATTCTGTTTACGATGGAGTTGAATGATCGGGTAGCCAAGGCAGAGAAGAAAGTAAAAGCAATTGTTGTTCATCCAGGTCGGTCAGGCACCGATTTGATGCGTAACATGTCAGGGCTGATGCAGATGTCTGTGCGGATACTTCGATTGCTTCCAATTCTGCGGTCTTCCGTTAATATTTCCCTACCTGCCGAGGGAGCAGAATCATTGGTCTACGCGGCTTTGAGGCAAAACGTGGAAGCGGGAGACTTTATTGGCCCGACAGGTAGAGACGAGGCCACTGGCAAACCAGGCAAAGTTGACCTGCCACCTAAAGCACTTGATAATGAACTAAGGGCCAGACTCTGGTCGTTTTCAGAAAATGAGCTGGGAATTCAATTTGCGATCTAGCACGCTTGTCTCAATACGCCGGCCAAAAATAGAACCAAGATGCCGGTGACGGCCGAAATAAATCCTTGAATGTGGCACACTCTGGATCATTTTCCGTTGCTTTATCAAGGAGAAGTGGGGAATTCCAGTGGCAGGAAATGTCCGGTTTGCTTTTGTATTTGCGGATAAATCTTTTGGTGCAATCTTATGATGCGAATTGGCATTGACGTTGGCGGTACCAACACCGACGCGGTCCTGCTGGACGGCGGGCGGGTAGTCGCCAAATGCAAAACCCCTACGACGGCCGATGTCTCGACCGGGATCACCCGCGCCCTGGAGACACTTTTAAAGCAGCAGCGACCCGTTGACATTCGGGCGATCATGATCGGCACGACCCACTTCGTCAACGCGGTGATCGAGCAGCGGGATCTGGCCGAGGTGGCGGCCGTGCGTCTCTGCCTCCCGGCCGGGGAAGCGGTGCCGCCGCGCACCGACTGGCCTTCCGGCGTGCGCCAGCTGACCGGTCCACATACCTTTTTCGCCCACGGCGGCCGCGAGTTTGACGGCCGGCCGCTCAGCCCGCTCGATCCGCAGGAGCTGCGCCAAATCGGCCAGGAAATCGCCCGCCGCGGCCTCCGCCAGATCGCCGTGACCGGGATTTTTTCCACCCTACAGGCGGAAGACGAGCGACGCGCGGGGCGGGCCCTGTCCGAGGTGGTACCCGGCGCTCAGATTTCGCTCTCCCACCAGATCGGCCGCACCGGCCTGCTCGAGCGAGAGAACGCCACCCTGCTCAACGCCAGCCTGCGGCCGCTGGCCGAGCAAACGATTAGCGCCTTTGAACGGGCGCTTGAGCAGCTTAACCTGAAAAGCGCCCTCTACCTGACCCAAAACGACGGCACGATCATGCGTGCGGCGTTTGCCCGCGAGTTTCCGGTGTTGACCTTCGCCTCCGGCCCCACCAATTCGATGCGCGGGGCCGCCTATCTGTCCGGCTTAAAAGACGGGATCGTAGTCGATATTGGCGGCACGACGACCGATGTCGGGGCGCTGATTAACGGTTTTCCACGCGAGGCATCGGTAGCGGTGCGGGTGGGCGGCGTGCGGACCAACTTTCGCATGCCGGACGTGCTGTCAATCGGGTTGGGGGGCGGCAGCCTGGTCACGGCCGGTGGGGCAAAAATCGGGCCGCTGTCGGTGGGTCACCGGCTGACGCAGGAGGCGCTGAGCTTTGGCGGCCCAGTGCTGACGGCCTCCGATATCGCCATCGCCCGCGGGTTTGCCAACTTCGCCCCGCAGCGGCCGCAGCTCGATCCCGAAACCGTTACCAGGGCGAGTGAGGCCATCAAAAAAATGGTTGAAGAGGCGATCGACCGCATGAAGATCGCTCGCGGGGCGGTGCCGGTAATTCTCGTCGGGGGTGGCAGCGTGCTGGTGGACGATCAGATTCAAGGCGCGGCTGCTGTTTACCGACCGGCTCATTTTGAAGCGGCCAACGCCGTGGGGGCGGCCATCGCCCAGATCTCTGGTGAGGTGGACCGGGTATACGAATTGACGAGTCTGGATCGGACAGCCGCCCTGGCCGATGCCAAGCGGCAGGCGATCGAGCGGGCGGTGGCTGCCGGGGCCCAGCCGGAGACGGTGGAAATTGTCGACGTGTTTGACGTGCCGCTGGCGTATCTCCCTTCTCAGGCGACGCGGGTGCACGTGAAGGCGGTTGGTGACGCGTGATCTTTATTAACCATAAAAACAATGATCGATCCACTCAAACAAATCCGTTTTGAAGACATGAAAACCCTGGCCACCGGGGCGGCAATTTTAGGCACCGGTGGCGGTGGCGATCCATATCGCGGCCGGCTGATCGCCGAGCTGGCCATCGCCGAGCACGGCCCGATTCGGGTGGTTCAGCCGAGGGAGCTGGCAGACGACGACCTGGTTGTGCCCATGTGGAATATCGGCGCGCCGGTAATCGGCATCGAGCGCATTGAAAAAGGGGATGAAGGGGTACGGGCGCTGCGGGCGCTGGAGGAGTTTCTCGGCCAGAAGGCGGTGGCCCTCTCCCCTGTTGAAATCGGGGGCAGCAACTCAACGATGCCGCTGCGCGTCGCCTCCATGACCGGTTTGCCCGTGGTTGACTGTGACGGGATGGGACGCGCCTACCCGGAAGTGCAGATGATCACGCCCACCCTGTTTGGCATCCCGGCCAGCCCGGCCGTGCTGACCGACACGGCCGGCAACGCCATCCTGCTGCAAACGGTCGACAACTTGCAGATGGAGCGGATCGCCCGGGCGGTATGCGTGCAGCTGGGCGGCCGCTCGGCAATGGCCGGTTACCCGATGAGCGGCCGGCAAATCAAGCGGGCGATGATTCCCGGCACCCTGTCGCTGGCGTTTCACCTCGGCCGGGCGCTGGAGGAAGCCCAGACCGGCCAGGACGACCCCATCGACGCCATTTTAAAAGTCACGCGGGGATTTCGCCTGTTTAGCGGCAAAATTGTCGACGTCAATCGGCGGCTGGAAAAAGGATGGGCCAGGGGGTATTTTGATGTGGAAAATCAGGGGAAAACGGTGCGGGTTGACTTTCAAAACGAATTTTTAATCGCTCGCGAGCTGGGTCGTGGGGGAAGAGTACTCTGCGCCGCGCCCGATTTAATCATGTCGGTTGACAGCCACACCGGCGAGCCGATTACGACCGAAATGCTGCGCTATGGATATCGAGTAACTTTGTTGGGAATGCCCTGCGATCCCCGCTGGCGCACGCCGGAAGGGATCGCTTTGGGTGGGGCAGGGTATTTTGGGTATGAGGAGGCGTATGTGCCGGTTGAAACGCTGGTTAAGTGGCTAATAGCTAATGGCTAATGGCTAATAGCTAAATTCTGGCGAGTTCGCGCTCCATCTGGTCGACGTATGCCTGGAGTTCATCCTTATTGGCACCTGTGCCAATCACTTCTTTCATGAAGCCCAGGGTCTTGGTGGCGAAGAAATACGCCCGGCGGTATTGATCGTTGCGTTTGACCAGCATGCCTTCTACTTCTTCGCGCTCGCGAATCTGAGCCCGCAGCTCGATTTCGGTCATGGTGGAGAGGGCCAGCTCGCGAATAATCTCGATCTCGCGCTCGGTCCATGTGCGGGGTTTATCGTCGATCACGCAGAATGAACCCAGGCCAACACCGTCGTTGGTGGTGAGCGGCATTCCCAAATAAGAGATGACGTTTAATTCCGAAACTGATGGATTGTCTTTGAGAACCGGATGTTCGCGGGCATCGGCTACGATCAGCGGCTCTTGAGTGGCCACCACGTGTTTGCAAAACGAGTGCGAGAGCGGGGTTTCGCGCTCGGAAGCCAGCGGTTCGGGCAGCCCAAACAGGCTTTTGAAAAACTGCCGGTCAGCATCGACCAGCGAAATGAGCGATACCGGCGCCTCGATGATTTTGCTGGCCAGGCGGGTCAGACGGTCAAACGCCTCTTCGGCCGGGGCATCGAGTAATTCAAGCTGATTTAGCACTTCCAGACGCTGCGGGTCAGCGGCTACTTCATATGGATCTTTGGACATAGAACTTAAACCCCTGTCAGGATGTAAAAAATTTCAAAGGTAATATCCGCTTGAGTTTACGGTATCTTCTGGCCGATCACAATGGGATATACGTCATGTGAGATTCCGCACAATGCAAAGGATCTGGATAACAATCAACAGATGACAGTGAACAGTCATCGATCAACCCAAATCCCTCATCCATCGCTTACACCTTAAACCCTCTCCCCAACACCCCATTCCCCTCTTGCCAAAAATAAACCATATGGTACAATTTTACCGATCGGTCCAAATTCAGCGAGATTGCCATATGAGTTATGCCAAATCAGAAGAAACCAAACAGCGCCTGCTCAAAACCACATCGCGACTGCTGCGCACCCAGGGGTTTAACGCCACCGGTCTGAGCCAGATCATCAACGACAGCGGGGTGCCCAAGGGATCGCTCTATCATCATTATCCGGCCGGCAAGGTAGAGCTGGCGGCCGCGGCTGTCGATTTGGCCAGCGAGCGAATCATGGTGTATCTCCGCAATCTAACTGAAACCGCGGCTGGTCCGGCCGGAGCGGTTGAGCAATTTTGCAATTATTACATTCAGGAAATGGAAAGGGGGAACTATCGCCGTGGCTGCCCGATCGCCACCATCACCCTCGAAGCGGCCGCGACGGTCGACGTGATTCAGATCGCCTGCCGCAGCAGCTTTGACGACATGCTTAAATTATTTTCGCAGCAGCTGACGGCACACGGAGCGGCGGCCGATCAGGCTCGCCAGCTGGCGATGATGACCATCACCTCAATTGAAGGGGCTTTAATTTTATGTAAAGCTCAGCGCAGCACCGAGCCGCTGGTCGTGGTGCGCGATACCCTGGCCGAGCAGATTCGGGAGGCGTTGAAAGATGTGTGAATATACGAAAATTCACTCTCCCAGATTGACGGCTCAATCTTAGAAATCACCGCAGAGTGCACGAAGAACGCCGAGTTTTCTCCATCACAGAGCTATCTGCGGTCTCCAATTCTCTGCGGTAAGATATCGGTCAATTTAGGTGATCGATGGTAATCCGCAGCAATTTTTAATTATTTTTTCGCCGCCTTATCCATAGAAATTTTATTGTGGTGAAAAATCTTGAGGACAGATAACATGAACATCGAGACCCTTTCGATTCCCGCCAGCGATGGCTTTCTCCTCCCCGCTACGCGCTTTCAGCCAACGGACAATTCCTCCCGCACCGCAATCACCATCAACTCGGCCACGGCCGTGCCGCAGCGTTACTATAAATCTTTTGCCACCTACCTGGCCCAACAAGGCTATACGGTTTTTACCTATGATTTTCGGGGGATCGGCCAAGCCCGGCCGAGGTCGCTGCGCGGGTTTAAAGCCTCACTGCGCGACTGGGCCTTAAAAGATATGGCTGGTGTCATCGACTGGATACAGGCCAACGAACGGCCGCAGCGCCTGTTTCACGTGGGTCACAGCTTTGGCGGGCAAACCCCGGGGCTGCTGCCTAACGGGAATCAGATCGACGCCATGGTGACCTTCTCATCGCAAAGCGGCTACTGGGGACTGCAGGGAGGCAATCAAAAACTGCCGGTCGCCTTTCACATGTACGTGACGTTTCCCCTGATGAGCAGGCTGTTTGGCTACATGCCGTGGAGCAAGTTTAGCTCGGCCGAAGATTTGCCGCGCGAAGCGGCTCTGGAGTGGGCCAAATGGTGTCGCCGGCCAAATTATCTGCTCGATGATCCCACGCTGCCGCTCGAGCGCTACCAGCAGTTCCAGGCGCCAGTTCTGGCCTACAGTTTTGACGACGACAATTGGGGCACCCGCCAATCAGTTGACGCCATGATGAGCGCCTATCCAAACCTGACCCGCCGGCACGTCATTCCGGCCGAGGCCGGACTCAGAGCGATTGGCCACTTTGGCTTCTTTCGCTCCAGGTCGCAGGCGCTGTGGCCGGAGATTGTTGACTGGCTCGAGCAAGCTGTCCCCGTCCATTTTGAAGAACCGGCTTGAGGTTATATTCGGCAGCCTCCTGTGAAGGATCGCCTTCCGGCCGTGCGCGACGGTCACTCCCTGTTATATTTCCACAAGCGGTTATCTCAAGGCAAATCGGGACAGCAGTATAATGTTTGAAGAGAAAACCGCATCACTACAGGGAAATCCGTCTATACTTTGAATAACAAATCACTCAGCTTTGGCATCCACGTGGTGAATTTTGTACCTCTATGCAAAGGAGTTGACATGATTTTTAAACAACCGTTTTTGAAGATCTGCCCGTTCATCCTGATCGCTCTTCTGACCGGCTTCTCCCTTTCTTTTTTATCGCCTTCGCAGAAAAACAAACTCATCACAGCCCATTTTCCCAGCCATTTGCCTGAAACCCTTTTTGGCGACAACGCGCTGTCGATTCAGATTCGATCGACTGGTGAGGCAGCAGTTGGAGGAGGGATTGGGTTTTTCAGTGCCGTACAGCCAGCCTTGTGGGAGCCCCGATCAGAAAATGGTCTGTTGTTCGTCATTCTTTTTGGTTGGTTAGCCACGCCGTGGTGTCTGGCTCTCGCGACACGCCGGCTCTGGCGTCATCAAAAGGCATGATCGTACCCAATTTGACTGAAAACCAGATCAAGTGGACAGCTGTCTACGGGCAGCAGAATCTCAAACTGCAGAGGGTTGATGAATTTGGTGCCGGGAAAAAATGGTTGTCCAATTTTCGGTTGAAGCGTGCATTTAAATTCTGTATCGTGTTTTGTGCCATAAAAACAGGAGGCAGAACATGAAATTTAGAGCGTTGCATCATCAAAACGATCCCTTATTGCTCTGCAATGTTTGGGATGCGGCGAGTGCTAAAACGGCCGAGAGTTTAAACTTTCAAGCTATCGGCACTTCAAGTGCGGCGATCGCTGCTATGTTGGGGTACGAAGACGGGGAGGATATGCACTTCTCCGAACTAAAATATATCGTGGGGCGAATCATCGCCAACATCTCTCTTCCATTGACCGTCGATTTGGAAT
>JAAUYD010193450.1_pt1 | contig 16367 bp, 13 predicted proteins | sample 7278101 | NCBI WGS metagenome assembly JAAUYD01 (sample SAMN14350128, study PRJNA611818) | marine sediment metagenome | isolation source: surface marine sediment (0.6m) | place: French Polynesia: Moorea | collected 2018-08 | reverse complement strand
TTCAAAAGCAAGTCCCTCATCTATCCAATCAGAAAGATTAGCTCTTATATTATCTCTTTCTGCTCCTGCTGCTAATATGTATGCACCTGGTTGTTCGGAATGCCGAAAACGGGAGAATTCCAACCCTAAGCCAGAACCACTACCATAAACATAAAACGCTAAACCCTCTTCTATATAGCTATCAGCCAAGTTAGCATTATTGATATCTTGTCTTTCTGATTCTCCAACAAAAAGATAACTCCCAGGGGTTTCTACATTTTGGAAACGATAGACGGCATTCAAATCATCGCCAGAAGTAATGCTAGCTTGAAAAGCAACTCCTTGGTCAATAAAGTTGGAAAAGTTATCTAGAATACTGTCTCTTTCTTCTGTTCCTACATAAATATAAGCCCCTGGTACATCGGTGTTTTGCAAGCGATAAATAGAAGTAGAAATTCTCGACTCCCCAGGATTAAAAGTTATATTTCCTCCATTTCCTGAACTTGGACTTGCATCTATAGTTATAGTTCCTGCATTTCCTGTACCTGTAGTTCCTGCACTTATAGTTGCTCCATTACCATCAGAATTACCATCTTCTTCTGGAAAAATTTGAGTGACAATATTCTCATCAGTTGTTAAATCCGAAGTATCTAATGTCACTAACCCAGATTCTACTATTTGGATATCGGACTCGCTTTCTAACGTAAGATTATCAGTATTTATTGTGATACTACCAGCTGCTGAATTTTCTAAACTATCAATATTGCTTGAATTCGTTACAGTTATATTGTCAGCAAAAATCTCAATATCTCCCCCGTTAGCAGGGAGGGAACTATTGTTATCTAATAATAAGGAGTCATCAACCTGAATATTAGTATCCATATCAACTCCACCATTAAAAAATATCTCTTCATCAATGGGAATGGAAAACTCTGTAAAACTGTAGAATAAGTTTGTGCCTTCTCTGCTTCCTCCTGTGACTGCGCCATCGGGGTTGATGCTGCTAGAGATGATGTTATTCATAAGGCAAGTTTAACTTGTTAATCTTGGTTAACCTTGCTCATAATACACCATACATACAATTGTTCAACATCAGTAGGGATAATTCATGAATTAGCCCTACACAGACTATGTCAGAAGCTAAAATTTTATCGAGTGAGTAATGGCAAACAGTCCCCTAAACGCTCGTCGATATAGAGAATTTTGGGGTTAGTTTGGGCTAGATCGATTGCTTCAGTAATAGTATGGGGCTTACTATCTTTAAGGCAAAAGGAGTTAATACCTATTCCATATAGCAACTCAATGACTTCTGGATGCTTGCTGTTACTCCAATAAATCAAAACTGTTGCTGGAGAAATTGCTTGAATCATGATCAAGTTTTTCACGTCTGTTGGAGATTCAACATCAAAAAAAATGATATCCAGTTTGACTTCAGAATAAATTAGTGAAAATACTTGCTCAAGATGTTCTGCTACGTAAATTCTCTTATTGGGTCGGTTGAGTTCGATGTTTTTTCCTAAAATAGCACGATCACACTGGTTGGACTCAACAATTAAAATATTTAGAGGTTTATAAGAAAATCTCTTAAAAAGTCTATTAAACATTAATAATATCTATTATAAGCTAAAGAGTATATTTACTTAGATATTATTACTAAAATCCCCTGCCCTAAGCTAAGCCAGATGTTTCGTTTTACCAAAACTTAATTAAATCTTGAGATAATAGAAGAGTTTTTTAAGATAATTTGAAGCTAGAGGTCATCGGGAAAAACTGTGAACGATCGCTTGAATCAACTACTTCAATACAATATATCTGGAACAGGCTGTTGGTTAACTGTAATCTTGTTAGCAATTTTCCTCAGTTCTGTAGGACTCGGTTGGATTGTTAACGGTTTCTTTATCTTGTTGGGATTTTTACTAGTCCTCCCCATCTTGACCATTTGGGGTGTGCAATGGTGGTTAAAACGTAATTTTATCCAAGGTGAATGCCCAGTTTGTAATTATGAGTTTACTGGATTCAAAAATACAGAATTTAGTTGCCCCAATTGTAGCGAATCATTACAGGTAGTATCAGGACAATTTAGTCGAATTGCTCCCCCTGGAACTATTGATGTCAACGCGGTAGAAGTCACTACCACCACTCTTGACGAAGAAACCGATAATTAATCTCGTCTCACTTTCGTCTTGGGATGGTTATCTGCTAGTGGAAATATTGAGGGTAAATTGATGTCTATTACCAGTGCGATCTCCTACATAAACATTGTAGTTTCCTGGTTCCCAAGACCCAGAAATTTCTGGTACTAATCCAGAACTGCGATCGCCTAAAGCACAAAATCTCTTACCTGTTCTAGGTTCAACAATAAGTAAAGTAGGTTGACCACCATTAGTTGTTACTGTCAAACGTATATAATTTTCTCTCTGATTGATTTGCATTCTGTGATTAGGGGTTCTGGAAATAAATCCACAATCCTTACTGTCTATCGAACCTCCAGAATTTCCTCGAATTGGTTGAGTCCTGACTGAATCAACACTAATAACTGATATCACTGCTGTCAGAAACATAATTCGGAACAATCGAGACACAAATAGTTTCATATATTACAAAAATACTCTATATAGCTTATTTATAATCTTATTTATAATTGTATTTAATAAGAAGACTCTTTACTATCAACTTAGTTCCAGTTTTGTAACAGTCCCCCTCCCTCGGAATTCAAAATGGAGGTTTTTATCTAAAGCTCAAATTATACCTATTTTCTGATTTTTTAGGGTTAATTGTAGATTTTAATTTGAGCAACGAAATAGTAAAAATAAAATCTAGACTGGCAGAAAGCTAACACAATAGACTTCTTGTCTAAATAAATTTTCCATCAATTTCTACCTCACTCACACTCACTACCCCCAACTCTTCGTTGTCTGGTTCAACCTTTCAATTAGGACTTTTTCAATAATTATAATACTTTGGTGCTGAATTTATTGCCACAAGGTAGCTGGTTAAATATTAGCAATATTAGAGCTTGAAATTTTTGGCAAAGAATAATTTATGAGGTTTGACAGGATAAAGGTATCATTAAAATGTTGCCATATTAGTAAGAGCCACAATATCTTCTTTGGGTATTTATGAAGTTAGCACTGAACTTTACTAAAACTTTAAACAATCTGACCTTTTGATACCTTATAAATTTGTGTATCAGGTAAATTCTAAAAACATAAATTTAAAGTAATTAATATTATGTCTAACTCTAATATAAACAGTAATTATAGTCCTAATAAGGTCGCGTATAATCAAAATCCTGTAGAATCTAGGAAAACTACTGGTGTTGACATCATTAATTATCTTGAAAAACTCAAAAGACGTTGGAAACCAGCATTAGCAGTATTTTTGCTGACTGTAGGAGCAACAGTAGCAGCCAGTAGTTTGTTAAAGAAACAGTATCAAGCAGAAGGGAAATTGCTCTTTAAGTCTAACTCTACACAAAATAGTCCTTTTGTTGAAGGAGCAGGAGAAATAAAGAATGTTCCCAACAATCAAACCAGCCTTCTGACTCAACAACAAATTATATCTTCGCGCCATGTATTGCAACAAACCATTGAGGCTTTAAAACTGAAAAATGAAGCAGGAGAGCCAATGCTACCAGAAGCATTGAAGCAAAAATTACAAGTAAAAATTGAGGATGGTAGTGATGTAATCAAGATTGGTTATAAAGGTGAAGACCCTTACAATGCCACGAAGATAGTCAATACCCTGATGGATGTATATATTGGGGAGCGAATTCGCAGTAATAAATCTCAAACAGCCAATGCAGACAGTTTTGTTAATAATCAAATTCCTCAAGTAGAACAAAACCTGAAAAAGTACGAGTCAATCTTACAAGACTTTCGAGAGAAAAATAATATAGTCGATATCAAGGAAGAGAAAAGAGTTTTAGTAAGTGAACTAGGAAATCTCAATCGCCAAATTGCTACTGTTGGTGCAGATTTAAAAGGTACTCAAGCTCAAACTTCCGCTTTACAAAGTCAATTAGGATTAAGTCTCAATCAAGCAATCGCAGTTGAACAATTGGGCAATTCCCCCACTATTCACAGTGTTCTGACTCAATTAGCCCAGACAGAAAGCGAACTAGCTGAAGAAAGAAAACGCTTTAAGGATAATCACCCCAGTATTGTCAGTTTACAAGACAAAAAAGCCAGCTTAAATCAGTATTTGCAGCAAGCTATCAGTAGGAGTGTCGGAACAGGAGTCAAAGTATCAGAAGGGTTACTCCAAAGTGATAGTGTGAAACAAAACCCCCTAGACCGATTCATTACCCTCAAAATTGAAGAATTAAGCCAGCAAAGACAATTAGCTTCTCTCTATCAATATCAAGAAGTATATCGGAAAAGAGCGAAAGAATTACCGCGATTGGAGCAAAAAGAGCAAGAGATGGAGCGATATCTAGATAATGCTCGTGAAAATTACGACAATCTCCTTACTACCCAGCAAGAAATTCAAATTCTCCAAAATCAGCAACCAGAAAATGTGGAAATCATTGAAGTTGCTACAGTTCCTAACAAAGGTAGTTCTGGCAAAATGGCTTTGATAGTTCTAGGGATTATTTTGGCACTATTTCTCTCCAACTTCACCGCCATATTACTAGAAATGCAAGACCGCAGTCTCAAAACTATCAATGAAATTAAACAAAAACTACCCTACAACGTCTTGGGGATGATTCCTTTTGACCCAGAAGCAGACCACCAAGGTATTGTAGTTCAAAGGGAACCAGACTCTTTTGCCAGCGAAATCTATCGCATAATTCAGGCGAATCTGAAATTTGTTACTTCCCAACAACCCCCCAAAGTAATTTTAGTAACGAGTTCCGTCCCTGGAGAAGGAAAATCCACCGTTACCGCCAATTTATCCGCTGCGATAGCTCAACTCGGTCGCCGAGTCCTCTTAATAGATGGAGACTTGAGACGCTCCCATCAACATAAACTTTGGGGAACAACTAATGGTCTAGGAATTAAAGATGTCATCACTAAAAAAGCCGTCTTTAAAGAAGTGATATCTCAACCCATGAGTAAACTAGATTTGCTCACCCCTGGGATAATTCCCGGCAATCCCCTGGCTATATTAGATTCAGCAGAGATGGCAGAACTAGTCGCCCTTGGAAGAAGAGACTATGAAATAGTACTAATAGATGCACCACCCTTACCTGTTACCGCAGATGTTCTAACCTTGAGTAAATTAGCCGACGGAATTATTTTTGTTAGTCGCCCAGGAGTAGTAGAACAAGAAAGTGCGGAATTAGCTAAAGAGATTCTAACCAACACAGGACAGAAAATTTTGGGAATAACTATTAATGGGGTAAATCCCCAAGACTTTGACCGCTATTCCTATTATGGCAAGTATGGTAAGGGTTACTTTCACTCCAATTCATCTTCCCAAATGGCGATCGCTCCTCACTAACAATAGACTGTATAAGAGTCCTCTTGAGAGGACTTTTCTGTAAAGCGCCAAGAAATTTATTTTTTGGTGATTTATTGCTTTGGGTAATTTCTGAGAAAGGTTATACCAATTTTCAACAAGACAGATAAAACACTTAGCTCAATTTACTGGTACATTCTTTGATGGAAATCACCTTGGTGCAAGAGGTCAGTTTAAACAAAAAAAGTCTTCCAAAAAAGCTATTAGACCTAGTCAATAACTTACTATAATCCAAGTTAATTATTGATTAATAATTCTTCAGGCACGATAATAGCGATCGCTAATATAGCGGTTTAATTTTCTTTCAATAGTGATCAGCATCTTCTCCAACCAAGTAGCATAACCACCGAAAGATAGTTGCTTGACTACAGGATGTAAGAATACTTGATGACGACGGTGTCCTAAACTGTTGTCTCGTTTTTTGAAATATTTATCTTTTTTGGTAACCTTCCATTTTTGAGAAAAATGTTTGAGACTGGCTACTTCCCACTCATCGCTCCAGCGCAACATAAAATAGGGAATATCCGACATAGCAAAACTTTTAGCGGGTACATAAGTAATTACGGAATCAGGTTCGCAATAGATTTCTCCCCCTGCATTTGCTACTGTTAGACAAAAATCGATATGTTCACGAGTACTGAGCAGTTTTTCATCTAACTTTCCAACAGTCTCAAAAATATTAGTACGGACTAACATACAGTGAAACTTAGCAAATTCACAATTACGACGGTGCAATTGGGATTTAACCTCAGCAACAGGACGATTTACGAAGTAGTGTTTTTCATGAACTTTTCGGCGAGTTCTTTCGTTCTTAACTTCGATAATGATTCTCGCTTCTCCTCCTGCTAAATGCACTTTAGAATAGCGTTGTTGACCGATACAAACCAGAGGACAAACCACAGATGCTTTAGTTTCTTCTGCACAATTAACTAATTTTTCTAGCCAACCTGGTTCAACATATACATCATTGTCGATAAACACTAAGTATTCTGTATCTACCGCAGCTAAACCCAGATTTCTCGCCTGATTAGGAGATATATATTCTTCTGTACGAATTAGCTTAAAGTTATTTTCTTGAGATTTTTCCTTTAGATAGTCTCGAACATTTGGGGGAGAATTGCCATCAACATAAACTAAAGAAAAAGGATAGTTAGTGTTAGCGTAAATACTTTCTAGAGATTCCCTGCTATAACTAAAACGTTCTCTTGGGGATACCACTATAGTTACTTGTGGTTTATTCATTGTTTTGGTTCTCCGTAATTTGATGATTTTTCTAGTACTTCTAAGAACTAAACAGCGACAACTTTCATTTGGGGCTGCTCAGAACTCGATAAAACTTGACTATAAATTTTTGCCCAATTATCTTGTTCGATACTAGGATTTAGTTCTTCCAGAACTTTTTGTTTAGCTAATTTGCCAAAAGTTTCTCTGATTTCTGGGTGAGCAATTAATTTCGCGATCGCAGATGCTAATTCTTCACTAGAATAGGGGTTAACTAACAAACCATTAACACCATGTTCAATAATTTCGCCAATAGCATCTACATTAGTTCCTAGTACTGCTTTTTCCGCTAACATAGCTTCTAATAAAGCATTAGGACAGCCATCATTTAAAGAAGGAATAGCAAAGATATCAATGTGAGGTAAATAAGCTAAGGCTTCTTCTCGGCTAATTTTTCCTGTAATCACAATTTTATCTAACAGACCACTATTAGATAGTTCTTGTTTCCAGTATTCTCTTTCTTTTTCGACAAATGCTCCCACAAATAAAAGAGTGAATTCTGTTTCTAAATTCTGACAAGCATCTAATAAATATTCAATGCCTTTCTTATCGCGGAAATTTCCGACAGAGCCAATAACTGTACCTTGTAATTTGTCTATATTATCTGGGGTTGGTAAGCTAGCAAAATCAACAGGAGCAATGGAATTTAAGAAAGCGGAAGATTTATAAGTAATTGCAGGAGTAAATAATCTAGCGCGGTGCATTAAATCTTGACTTACAAAAGTAGTCCAAGAAGAATTTTCCAAAGTCCAAGCAATTTGCTTTTGTTGCTTACTATCAAAAATATGTTTGTGTAAATCTGCGCCACGAACACTATTAATAGCTGCTATGCCGTTTTCTTTAGCTAACATGGTGGTTAAAAAACCAGTTTCGTTAATAAAGAAAGCATGAACTACATCAAACTGATATTTCTTATGGAGATTATTTAACTGTCCATAGACATCCATTATATAGTCTTGATCCTGAGCCACAGTAGAACGAACAGCAGGGTATAAACGATGAACAATAATGCCATCTTGTTCGCTAGTTTCACATTTAGAGCGACGGAATTCTCCTGCTTGAGCTAGTTTTTTTTCGTTACGAAATACAGAACGAAATACTGCTACATGAACTTCATAACCCAACTCTTTTAATAGTAAAGAAATACGTTTTGCAGATACTCCTACACCTCCAACATCAGGAGGAAATTGGTGGACGGTTAGACAAATTGTTGTGTTGTTAATCATGATTTTTGCGTCCTTTTATTGTCTATGTAGGTAAAATTTTTAATAGAAAGTAATGATAGTAAAGAAAAAGTAATAGGCAATAGGAAGTGAATATTAGTTATTACTTATTACTTCTTCCTTAAAATACATTTAGGCAACTTGAGTTGTTAAACTTGTTGAGCTACGCTGCAATCTTTTGGCGACTAAAGCATTTCCTGTAGTAGGACAACCGATTCCGATGTAGTAAAAGCCAGCAGCAGCCATAGTAGCAGCATCGAGATAATTACGTCCGTCAATCATTACAGGACTCTTCATCAGTTTTGCCAGTTCAACATAATCCCAATATTGAAATTCTTGCCAATCTGTCACCAGTACTAAAGCATCACAATCACTGGCTAAACTTTCGGGGTTAGTTTCTAGTTTAAGCGTAGAAAGAACCTGATGATGTTCTGAAGATTGAATCAAAGGATCGTAGGCTTTAACTTTAGCACCAAGACGGTTTAATTCTTGAATTAAATTAATTGCGGGTGCATCTCGAAGATCGTCGGTATTGGGTTTAAAAGTAAGTCCTAATAAACCGATAGTTTTTCCTTTAAGAATTTTCAGGACTTGTTGTAGTTTTTCAATCGCTAACAAGCGTTGACTATCATTAACTTTTACAGTTGCTTTTAACAATTCTGCATCGTAACCATAATCAGTTGCAGTATGAATTAGTGCTGAAACATCTTTGGGAAAACAAGAACCACCCCAACCAATACCAGCTTGTAAAAACTTATGACCAATGCGAGAATCTAAACCAATGCCTTTGGCAACTTGGGTAACATCTGCACCTACTCTGTCACAGATATTGGCTAACTCGTTAATAAAACTAATTTTTGTAGCTAGGAAGGAATTAGCTGCATACTTAATAGTTTCCGCCGAACCCAAGTCAGTAACTACTACAGGAATATTTGGTAAGGATAATTCTTCAACAGGATTTATGCCAGTAACTTTTCTTTCAACAATGGGTTTATAAAGCTCTTGCATTAAAGAAATCGCTTTTTCACTGTTACCACCAAGCACAATTCTGTCAGGGTTAAATGTATCGTAGATTGCCGAACCTTCTCGGAGAAACTCAGGATTACTAACTACATCAAACTGGGGTTTCTTGTCTAATTTTCTTTGCTTGATTTCACTGTTAATAATCTGACGTACCCAATCTCCAGAACCAATGGGAACAGTAGATTTATTAACAATTACTTTGTATTCTCCATTAATTGCTAAACCAATCTCTCTAGCTACAGCTTCTACATATCTAGTATCGCTTTCTCCTGTGGGTAAAGCAGGTGTTCCGACAGCAATAAATAGTATTTGGCTATTGACAATTGCGGAGTTAGTGTTAGTAGTAAACTCTAAACTTCCAGATTCCATTGCTGATTCCATTATTTCAGACAAACCAGGCTCATAAATAGGAGATTTTCCCGAGCGCATCAATTCTACTTTGGCTTTATTGTTGTCAACACAAATTACTTGATGACCAATATGAGCCAAACAAACCCCTGTCACTAAACCTACATATCCTGTTCCGATTACACATACACGCATGGTATTTTCTCCTAGTATTTTAATTTTTTACTGAGTTGTTAGCTGCTATTAGTTGATTGTTGATGGTTGATTGCTGATTGCTTGTGGAATTTACTAAGGGTTTTAAATAATGTGCAGTCTGACTAACCCCATCTAAATCGAGAGTTAATTCAGTAGGTTTTTGTTGTAGATAATCGATAATTTTTTCAGCAAACTTTTCTGGTTCTAAATCTTCAGCATGGATCATTTTAACTCTACCAAGACTGTCTAATTTTTTAAGGCGAGTTTCTTGCTCTTTATCATTATTTCCTTGAAATGCCATCATCATCGCTTTAACACCTGTGCTTAATATATTCATCGTGGTGTTATAGCCAGACATTCCAATAGATAAATCTGCTCGATCCATATAGTGAACTAGGTTAGAAGTGTAGCGTTCTACTGTAATATTGTCTTGATCGCTAGTTATGCCTTGTAGTTTTTGAAAAACTGTATCAGGACAAAATGGACCAGTAAATATTTTAATCTCGTGGGGAATTTTGGCTTGTAAAATAGGTGCAGTGTTAGCTACACATTCTAATAAATCGTGTCCAAATCTACCGCCACCAACACTGACTAAAATTAAGGGTTTTTCCTGAATCTTTAAGAATTCTGAAGATTCTGCTAGGAACTCAGATTGTAGCTTATACTTAATATCATCAGGTAATGGTTGAACAACATAACCAGTATAATGAACGGCACAATTTAAGTCTTTAAGACGAGAAAAACTCAGATTGAGCTTGATGAAATTGGGGTCGCCGTGAATTAATAACATATCGAAATATTTATTCATCAAACGACAAACTTTTTCTTCATGACGCTCTTGATTCTGTTTAGTAACGACAATATCTCGGATACTGGAAACAATTTTAGTCCCCATAGATTTGGCTTTCTCAACCAAAGGAATCAACTCAAAAGAAAAACGTCTTCTGCCAAAAGGAAATAACTCAATAACTAGCACATCAGGTTGAAAGCTATCGCATACATTCAAGAGAATATCTTTTCTGATTGCTTCTACTTCCTCCATAGTGAGATTATCATCTACAGGTTTTAGTTCCTGAAATTCTGTATCAGTTTTAACGGCAGGAATATTAATAACTTCAATACCTTCAGGAAACTCAAACTCTTCAATAACCTGTCCGCCATTAATAAAACAAACTTCAAAATCAGGAATCAATCCCCTAACTATTTCAATACTGCGAATGAGATGACCCATTCCTAAGATGTGCTGACAATAAAACATTAATTTAGGCATATTTCTGATAAATTATTATTTGGATTAAATTAGATTTTTGCAGTTATACTGATGAGTATTTAGCTAGTAATTGGGGAGGCGATCGCTTGTTATTAAATGGTGAGGACGTTACCAAAAAATATTTGAATAGAATCGCGCCCTGATAGAAATCTTAAGATTATTAAGTATTAATGAACTAAATAAAACGAAAACAAATATTTTGCGTATCGTAACTAATGGATACTGACAAATTGTTAACACGGAGCGAAATATTTTTTAAACTAAACGCATCGTGAGAATAAACTGTCAGCCTCATGAGTAATACTCCTTTCTTTTGGGGATTACGTTAAGTTTTAAACAGTCCCATAAAATCTCGATTAAGCTGATGTGAAGTAAGATGAAGTTTAGATGAGAAAATTCTTAATTAAACAATGGTTGTTCCAACAGGAATTCTTCTGGGAAGCAAGAACTCGGATTTTTGCTTGGTATTTAGGGTTAAGCAGTGTATTCATCGGCTTATCAATTCCGATTTTTAGCCACTTAGCAGTTACTCAAGTAGATCGTAGGATAGAAGAAGACTTAGGTGAAGAAATCGAAGCCTTTGAAAAATCCTTAAAAAATTACCAAAATCAAGACATCAAAACTATTTTTGATCGCTTCTTAGAATATAAAATTCCTGGGGATAAAACTTTTCTCATTGCGATAGCTCAAGGTCAATTCTATCGTTCTAGTCCCGTCAGCCTCCCTGAAGCAATTTCTCCTGACTCACGTCTAATTACAAAATTAGCCCAAACCAAAAGTCCTCTCATCGAACACAATCAGATTCAAGATCCCGAGGTAGGAGATATTCTCTACACAGCAGAGCCAGTAGAAATACAAGGAATAGTTCAGGGAGTCTTAATTGTCGCCAATATTCCCCAAGGAGAAAGAAGAGAAGCTCTATCCGTAATTGTCCTGGTTATAAAAGTATTGGTCTGGGCTTTTGTCCTAGCCATAATTGCAGGATGGGGAGTCGCAGGACAAGTTTTACACCCCGTCCGTAGTCTAATCAAGACCGCCAACGCTATTACTGAAGAAGACCTCACTCAGCGAATTCCCCTTCGAGGAGGTACAGGGGAAATGGCAGAATTAGCCAAAACCTTTAATAACATGATGAATCGTTTAGAAGCAGCATTCAAAACTCAGCGAGAATTTCTTAACGATGCTAGTCATGAAATACGAACCCCTATTACTATTATTCGCGGTCATTTAGAGTTATTAGAATATAGCGATGCTCAAGAAAGAGCAGAAACCATAGCTTTAGTCCTCGATGAATTAGACCGTATGAGTGTTTTTGTGGAAGACTTATTATTATTAGCTAGAGCAGAGAGAAGAGATTTTCTGATATCAAGGGAAGTAGATTTAAGTGAGCTTACTGGAGAAATTTTCCTGAAAATTCGAGCTTTGGGGGAACGAAAATGGCGATTGGACAGTCAAGGAAAAGGAACAGTTAATCTAGACCGCCAACGCATTATTCAAGCAATTATGAATCTGGCTCAAAATGCAGTGCAACACACCAATAGTAACGACATAATTACCTTTGGTTCCGCGATAGAAAACAAGGAAGTTTATTTCTGGGTTAGAGATACAGGAATTGGTATCCCTATACAAGATCAAGAACGTATCTTTCAAAAATTTATTCGTTCCAGTAATTCTAGGAATGCTAACCAGGGGACAGGTTTAGGTTTATCTGTAGTATCAGCGATCGCTCAAAGCCACCATGGTCACGTAGAATTGTATAGTCAATTAGGAAAAGGCTCTATGTTCGTGATTGTTGTACCCAAAAAATCTCCAGTAAAGCGTCATAATTTGTAATTATTAGCCAGTCCACTTATAACTGAATAATTATAATTATAATGAACCGAATTTTAATTGCTGAAGACGAACCCCGCATTGCTTCTTTTCTCGAAAAAGGCTTAAAAGCTAACGGTTTCACCACTACTATTGCCAAAGATGCAGAGGAAGCGATTAATTTAGCTTTAAGTGACAACTTCGATCTACTGCTGTTAGATTTGGGACTACCAAAACTAGATGGTTTAGAAGTTCTCGAACAACTACGGGGTCAAGGTTTAACTTTCCCAATTATTATTTTGACAGCTAGAGATGATATTAACGATAAAGTAGCAGGATTAGAAGGTGGTGCTGACGACTATGTAACTAAGCCATTTCGCTTTGAAGAATTACTCGCCAGAGTTCGTTTACGTCTGCGAAATTCTCAATCCTTACCCAAAAAGCAAAATGAAGCCCTCACCCAATTACAAGTCGGTAATCTTATCCTCAACCTACATACTAGAAAAGCTATCTTAAAGGGTCAAGAAATCGATCTACCAGCTAAAGAATTTAGTCTTTTAGAAACTTTTATGTCTCACCCCGAACAAGTCATGACCAGAGAACAACTCTTAGACCGAGTTTGGGGTTTTGATTACGATCCAGGGTCTAATATTGTTGATGTTTATGTTGGTTATCTCCGAAAAAAACTTGGAACTAACGTTATTAGAACTGTTAGAGGAGTTGGCTATTGTTTGAAACAGAGTGGGTAAGAGAAGGGATGAGGAGTGAGGAGACTGGGGGGACTGGGGATTGGGGACTGGGGCGGGAAGGAGACTTCATTACAAAGTCGATCTCTTTTGGTTTCAATACCTAGATTTATTAAGTCTCCTCCCGGGGGGACTGGGGACTAGGGACTGGGGAATTGGGGGATTGGGGAAGTAATACTTATTACTTATTACTTATTACTTATTACTTATTTCTTCTGAATCCTTCATCCCTCATCCTTCATCCTTTATTTAGTTTGGGGAACATCAAATAAAACTGATTTCATGTAATATTCTGCCCAATCTGGTCCAAAAGCTTTTTCTAAGACACGACGGGTTTTATCATTTTTTTGTTGTTTAGTGCAGTAGTAATTTTGTCCTGCCAAGTACAATTCTTGTTGTTGAGGGGAAAGAGGTTCAGCTTGTATCGCTTGTTGACAGTGAATTTTCAGCATCCCCTCAGTATATTCTAGAAAATTTTGCTCTTCTAATTCGGTTTGAGGACGAACAAATAGGCAAAATTCCGAGAAAATGTCAGCCCAAGATGGCAATCTTCGATGTTCAGCAAATTTAGTCGGTGATAAGACTGATAACTGCTGTTTGTAAGATGAAGAAAGTGTCTTTTCGGGACTGGTAGGAGACAAATCAGCGATCGCAGCACTAATACCAGCTTTTCCTGCTACGATGTCACAACCAAACATGGGTAAGGGATATTCGGGACGAGGGAACATGACACAATGAAGAATATCCAGATTTGAACCGACTTTTGCCAGTTCTAGGTGCATTTTGCGGAATTCCCGCGTTTGATAACAACGATTCTCAATTCTTAGTTTTTCCCCTTCCAATTTTCCTTCTACATACCCCAATCCCTCTGGTAATGAATAGGGAGATAAGTCTAGATTTTGTTGCCAACAATCTAAAATTAAATCTGCAAGCTGACATATCAGAGGATGTTGCTCTTGGCGTAGTGAGGATTGCTGCTGTGAAGTATCTAACATTTCAGTCATAAAACACTTTCTATCGGTCAGTTCCAGAGGGGTAATACTAACTATGTATAAAATTAACGATATACTGAGACTGACTCCTTTTACTACATACAACTAATAATCGTAATCTATTTTGTGCAGGAGATTGAGAGATGTTTGGTTTAGGACTACCAGAAATAGGAATTATTGCTATTGTGGCACTGTTGGTATTTGGACCCAAAAAAATTCCTGAAATTGGGGCTGCATTAGGAAAAACCGTCAAAGGTTTTAAACAAGAAATGGAACGCTCAGATAAGGATGAAGTATAAGGGATGAAGGATGAATCAGTTATAAGTTATCAGTTATCAGTAGAGAGTGAACAGTTAGCAGTATTCAGTATTCAGTATTCAGTAAGAAGCATCAGGCATCAAGCATGAGGAAAAATAAATACCCCTGACCTCCTACCTAGACTCTGACCTCCTACCTAGACTCTGACCTGGAGACCCAATTTCCCATTCCCTATTCACCATTCCCCATTCCCCAGTCTCCTCTCACCGAAGGTGCGCGTTCGGTGAAGGGCGACGAAGTCTAGCGACCCCTCATAATTCATCCCTCATCCCTTAAATTAATTTCCCAACATTTGCAATTTGTAGAGACTGGCGTATAAACCATCTTGTTCTAAGAGTTCATTATGAGAACCAGACTCAATAAGTTCTCCTCGTTCAAGTACTAGAATTTTATCGACATTGCGGATAGTAGAAAGGCGGTGAGCAATAATGATGGCAGTGCGATCGCGTAAAAGATGGTCTAGAGCTTCTTGAATTAGGGCTTCTGTTTTCACATCCAAACTAGCAGTAGCTTCATCTAATACTAAGACTTTGGGGTCGCGAATGGCTACACGAGCAAAGGCGAGGAGTTGTTTTTGTCCCCCTGAAATATTTGTCCCTCTTTCTCTTAGTTGAGTATGATAGCCCCCTGTTAGGTTGTTAATAAAGTTATCGATATTGGTAAGTTTGGCAGCTTGTTTGACTTCCTCAAAAGAGTAGTTATCCCCTAGAGTAATGTTACGCTCTACATCTCCTGCAAACAGAAAACTCTCTTGTAAGATAACTCCAATATAACGACGTAAATCTTGTTGGGAAATATCCTTAATATCTATCCCATCAACTAAAATTCTGCCTTGACTTGGTTCATAGAGACGACACAATAAACGAATAATCGAACTTTTCCCCGCACCTGTTGGTCCTACTAAAGCAATTTTTTCTCCTGGTTTAATGGTGAAATCAAGATTTTTCAGGACATATTCATCGGGTTTATAACCAAACCAAACATTTTCAAACTTAATCTCCCCTTGACTTCTATTGGTGCTGTTGCTTTCATTTAGGGATAAGTTTTTTGCTGAATCAGTAATTTCGATGGGTTGACTCATCAATTCCGTAATGCGTTCGATCGCTGTAAAGCCAGATTGGAACATGGTAAATTTATCAGCAAACTGACGCAAGGGGTTAAATAGTCTTTGGGAATAGAGAATAAAGGCAGAAAGTTGCCCAAAAGTCATAGTTTCTTTCAGAACAAAGAACCCACCCAACCACAAGACTACTGCGATCGCCACTAAAGCAACCCATTCTAAGGTAGCAGACACCGCAGAATCATGGAAAATAATTTTATTAACTTCTTTACGGTAGCGGTTGTTAATCCCGCGATACATTTCGCTGTTGTATCTTTCTCGACGAAATAACTGAACAATATTGATTCCTGCAATATTTTCTTGCAACATCGAGTTCAGTTTTGATAATTCTTCCCTAGCTTGGTAGTTAGCAATACGGTATTGTCTCTGAAAATAGATGATCAAAGCTGTAACAGGAATCAACATCAACACTAAAATAGATGCTAGTTGCCAGTTAACCAGATAGATCGTAACCACGATCGCGCTTATAGAAACAAAATCACTCACCACTCCCACTGCGCCACTAGCAAATACATCTCCTAGTGCTTCCACATCGTTAGTGATCCGAGTAACTAATTTCCCTACTGGAGTCCGATCAAAAAAGCTCGCTGCTAAAGAAGT
>JAAUYD010105614.1_pt1 | contig 16367 bp, 9 predicted proteins | sample 7278101 | NCBI WGS metagenome assembly JAAUYD01 (sample SAMN14350128, study PRJNA611818) | marine sediment metagenome | isolation source: surface marine sediment (0.6m) | place: French Polynesia: Moorea | collected 2018-08 | reverse complement strand
GTTCTATTTGCATAGAACAGCTATCTGGCTATACTTTTCTAGCTTTTAGGAGAACCGCTCTGCCGACAATCAGGATTCGGACTTTCTTGCCTCGTTTACTCGTTTCGCGGTTTGATTCAACATTCCTATGTCTCCAAATAGAACGGCTCCGTCCTTGGGATAACCCTACATAGAAACTTTCCTGATACTTCGTCCAAAAAAATATCCCAGTACTTTCAACCGTGGACTATGGACAATTCTCTTGGCTTAAACGCCACAATCGAATTATATCATTTCACGGCAATTAAAATTGCTCGTGTCAAATTTCCACCCCGATATAAATATGCGGGGCTACCATTTTCCCGCGTGCTTTTAGGTGTAATTGACCGAAATAGTAAGCCAGTTAAGGATTCGTAGATGATTTTTATCTTTATGTTGAGAAACTGTTGAGAAAGCAAAATAAAGGTAGTATAGTAATAAGTTATACATAAGTAAATATGTAATAGGAATCAGGCAATGCGATTTATCCCTTTCCTGGTTGGGTTTTTGGCTGCTAGCCTAACCTACATAAATCTGGGGATGCTCAATTCAGTCAGAGGGCAAATTACAACCGATGGTACTCTCAGTACAGAAGGGTCAGTTGTTGTTCCTGACCAGATAATTAAAGGGATTCCCAGTGAGAGAATCGATGGGGGTGCAATTCGCAAAGGCAACCTCTTCCACAGTTTTACAGAATTTAATATTGAGTCGGGACGAGGGGCTTATTTTACCAATCCCAGTGGCATTGAAAATATTTTGACAAGGGTGACGGGGGGTAAAGTTTCTAACATTATGGGGACTCTGGGGGTTTTGGGTAATGCCAACCTCTTTTTTTTGAATCCCAATGGGATTGTATTTGGGCAAAGTGCGCAGTTGGATGTCAATGGTTCGTTTGTGGGGAGTAGTGCGAATAGTTTTGTGTTTGGTGATGGGTTGGAATTTAGCGCAACTAATCCCCAAGCACCACCACTGTTAAAAATCAATGTAGCCATTGGTTTGCAAAGGGGAACTAATAGGGGAGATATTGCTAATGCAGGAAATTTAGCGGTTAATCCTGGAAAGAATCTGATTTTATTTGGTGATACAGTTACCAGCACAGGTGAGTTAATTGCTCCTGGTGGTACAGTACAAGTATTGGGAGAGCGGGTCGGTTTATTGGATAATGCCGAGATAAATGTCTCTGATGATACAAATGGGGGCAATGTCTTCATTGGTGGAGATTTTCAAGGTAGAGGTACACTTCCCACTGCAAAACGCACCTATATTGGTTCTGGAGTCGATATTAATGCAGATGCCTTGAAAACTGGTAATGGTGGTAATGTAACTGTCTGGGCAGATGAAGTTACCGGATTTTATGGCAATATTAGTGCTAGGGGTGGTTCTGCTTCCGGGAATGGTGGCTTTGTGGAAGTATCCGGGAAAGAACAGCTAATTTTTCGTGGTAATGTTGATACTAGTGCTTTAAGTGGATTTACAGGCACATTACTGCTTGATCCGACAAACATTATCATTGCCGATGGTACTGGAGATGAGGGTGGTGATGGTACAGATAACTTTGCTGGCAATAATTCTGGGATAGCTGGTTCCATTCTTAGTACTCCCTTGAGTGAAATTAATGATACTGCACCTACAACCATCTATGAGTCAGAATTGGAGGGGTTGCCTGGTGATACGAATATTGTCTTGCAAGCAACCAACGATATTACAGTTAATGACCTGAGTGACAACCAGTTGAACTTTGCTGGTGGTACTGGTGCAATCGCATTTACAGCGGATGCAGACGGGGATGGGGTTGGTAACTTCGTGATGGAGGATAAGGTAGATACTATTAGGACTAATGGGCGCAATATTGCTATTTCCGGGGCAAATTTGACTCTGGGAAATATTTATACTGTGGCTGATAATGGTGGTTCAACCAAACTCAATGCTACTAATGGCAGTATTAGTGCTAACAACATTAATACATCGAGTTCTTTGAGTTCACCAGGAGAAATTATCATCAATGCTGCTAGGGGTGATATTACAATCAACGGAAAACTTCAGTCTAATGCCGAGTATGTTTTTGATGCCAATTCTGTTTTTGTTTTTCCCATTTCCTACCTTGATAATGGCGGTGATATCACTCTTGTAGCTGATGGTGACATCACTCTTAAACCTGGCTCTTTCATTAGCTCTATTGGGGTGTTAGGAGGTAATATTAGCCTCAAGAGCAATAATGGCAACCTTTCGATCAATGATAGTATCATTACCAGTATCACAACAGCTTCAGGGGACAAAGGGGGTGATATTCAGCTTGATGCCCAGTCAATTTACCTCAGTGATTTTGCTAGAGTGGCAAATTTGACATTCGGGCAAGCAAATGGAGGAGATTTAATAGTTAATGCCTCTAGTGATAGTGGGGTAGTGGAACTGACCATGAGTGAGGATGGTGCCTCTAGTACAGTGGGAAGAGGTAACCCTATTTTTGAATTGCTCAAAGAAAGACCTTTTTCTGGAACTTTTTTAGCCACAGGTACATTTGGAGCAGGCAATGCAGGAAACTTAAGTATTACTACCAATAAATTGATTATTCGCAATAATTCTTTGCCTAAGAAAAGACTGAGTGCTGGGGTTGGCACTCTTACCTTTCCATTCTTGCGTCGTAATCTTAGTTCTCCTCTCGAATCCATTGTTCTGAATATACAAGCCAGTAGTGGCAATGGAGGTAATTTAACAGTCATTGCCCATGATTCAGTGGAAATTACTGGCAACCAACCCGGATCGTTTGCCCCTGAGCTTAGAGAAGAAACAGCAGATGAAATCATAGGTCTTCTCAATGGTTTGAGTACAACCACCCAAGGCAGTGGTAATAGTGGAAACTTGGAGATTCAAACCCCAAAATTAATTATGAGGGATGGAGCTAATGTCGCTACAGGAACTATCACCACTAAAAGCGATGCAGGAAATGGGGGACTTTTAAGAGTCACTGGTATTGATAGTCAAGAGTTGGAGTTAGTAAGCTTACAAGGTAAGGCAATTTTGATCAGTGGTACAATCGGACCGGGTGATGCAGGTGATTTGTCTATCAGAGCTAATAAGGTAGAACTTTTAGATGGAGCCGCAATTGCTGCTGATACCATTAGTTCTGGAGATGCGGGAGACTTAACTATTAGCACAAATCAGCTAGCCATTAGAAATGGATCGAGAGTTAGTGCAGCCACTGCGGAAGAGGGAAATGGTGGAAATATAACAGTTATGGGGTTGGGAGGTAATGCGACAGTTAACCCCAGTGGCTTTGTAATAGTGGAAGGTACTTCTACTAGTGGTTCCATTCCTAGTGGTATATTTAGCAATTCTGATGGTACTTTTGAGAATGCTGGATTTGCTGGAGATATAACGATTAATACCAGAGAGTTGAAACTCCAACAAAGAGGGCAGATTTCTGCCTTTAGTAATTCCGGTATAGGAGGAAATATAAATTTAGATAATTTAGATACCTTGGAAGTAAATAATGGTGAAGTTTCTGCTTCAACTGTTGATGGTCAAGCTGGAAGTGTGAGCGTTAATGCTAGCACATCTGTAGAGTTAAGAGGACAAGGTGGTTTAGCCGTAGCTGCTACAGGTAAGGGTTCAGCTGGTAGTTTAACTGTTAATGCCCGACAATTTAGCATTAGTGATGGTGCCTCAATTTCTGCCTCAAATCGAGATGGAAAAGGAGGTAGTATCACTGCAATCGCCAAGAATTTTTCAGCCAGCAACCAAGGACAAATATTGACAACCACATCGGGTAGCGCTCAAGCAGGTAACATTACCTTGAAAGTCAGTGATAATATTACTCTGGCAGGTACGGAAACTGGACTATTTGCCGACACCACAGACAATTCTACTGGCAATGGGGGCAGCATTTTCATTGACCCCAAAACCTTAACCATCCGAGATGGTGCAACTATTGCTGTGGATAGTCAGGGAGAAGGAATTGGGGGTGATATCGACCTCACCGCAGGCTTCCTCACCCTGGATAATGGAAGTATCTCCGCCAAAACTCGCAGCAATACTGGCGGTAATATCACCCTAAATCTGCAAGACTTATTATTACTACGCAACGGTAGTCAAATCTCCACCAGTGCCGGAGATGACCAATTTGGTGGTAATGGTGGTAACATCACCATCAATAATTCCCCCTTTATCGTCGCTGTTCCCAAAGAGGATAGCGATATCACTGCTAACGCTTTTACTGGGAATGGTGGTAATATTAACATATTCACTCAGGGTATATTCGGAATTCAATTCCAAGAACGACAGACACCACAAAGCGACATCACTGCCAGTTCCGAATTTGGCATTAACGGTAATGTAACTATAAGCAACCCTGAGGTAGACCCCAGTAAGGGCTTAGTTGAATTACCCTCAAATCTAGCTGATCCTTCCCAGCAAATTGATAAATCTTGCAACCCAGGAAGTGCCAAAAGTCGGAGTTCCTTTGTGTCAACAGGACGTGGTGGTTTACCATTGAGTCCCACTGAACTATTACAAGATACCAGTACCCTAACACAGTGGGTAAAACCCAGAACCAGTGCCCAAAACTCTGCCAAAGTAGAAAATCAACCACCAGCACCAACAGTCACCACTACAGTTTCTCCTTCTGCCATTGTGGAAGCGCAAGGATTGGTAGTTGATGCTAATGGTGACCTATACTTAGTGGCACAAGCACCGCAAGTAAACCCCCGCAGTCCTTGGCAAACATCTGCCTCTTGTCCTGTTCACTAGAGGATGGGTAAAAGTTGGAACAGGAGAATGTCAAATGGCGTTAATTAATTTTGGTCGGTTTAAGTCAATTCTGCAAAGGCTGCTGCTTGTAAAGCAAGTAGTTAAAAATTCGGTTTTTTATGTAGTATTATTTACTCTAGCTTTTGTCCTGACTATTACCCCCATCACCTTTGCTAAACAAGCAAACACATATTCAGCAGGCAAAATTAGCAGCCAAAACAGTCAATTAGCAGCCACAACGCCACAGCAACTCCTGGAACAAGGAGAAGCCCTGTATCAAGCAGGAGACTTAAGGTCAGCAGTAACTATTTTACAGAAAGCTAAGAGTATTTATCAGCAACAGAGAGATACCCTGGGACAAGCCGCAGCCTTAACTAACCTCTGTCTGGTATATCAGCAACTTGGCTTGTGGACAGAAGCTTCCCAATCTATCAACACTAGCTTAAGTTTACTTGGTTGGGATGAGAAAAAGCAAGCATTAAATTTCAATACTCAAAAACCAGAATGGCTGGAAGTTTTGGCGCAAACTTTAGATATTCAGGCAGGATTGCAACTAGCACTGGGAAAAGCAGATATATCCGTAAAAACTGCCCAACAAGCAGAGAAAATCTGGAAGCAATTAGGTAACAATGCCGGACTAACCCGCAGTCTGATTAACCAAGCACAAGCTTGGCGGATTGCTGGCTTTTACGGTCGGGCTTTAGAGATTTTAGAGTCCAGGGAGGAACAGTTAAAAAACGAACCAAATTTACCCCTGAAAGCTGCTGCTTTGCGTTCCCTGGGCAATGCTTGGCAACAATTGGGTGAGTTCGATAAATCCCAGGAAACATTACAAGAAAGCTTAAAAATTGCCAAACAACTGCAACTGTCTCCAGAAATTAGCCTTACAGAATTTAGTCTCGGTAATACTGTGAGGGCATTAGATGATATCAAAGGTGCGATCGCCCATTATCAGGAAGCTGCTAAAGCACCCCAGCCACTTACCAAAGTTCAAGCCCAAATCAATCTGCTCAGTTTATTTATTGAGAATCAAGATATGGCAGCAGCTAAAGAATTAATCCCTACAATCAAATCCCAACTTGCTACTCTGCCCAATAATCAAGCCAGTATTTATGCGAGTATAAATTTTGCTGATGTTATTATCAACACTGTTAACACAAAAGAGGTTGCCCAAATTCTCGCCAACAGCGTTAAACAAGCCCAAGCTATAGGCAATAAGCGTGCGGAATCCTATGCATTAGGAATTTTAGCAGGATTGTATGAGCAGAACCATCAGTGGCAAGAAGCACAGGATTTGACCCAGCAGGCATTATTTATCGCTCAGGAAATCAATGCTTCCGATATTGCCTACCGTTGGCAATGGCAATTGGGACGCTTGCTGAAAGTAAAGGGAGATATTAAGGGAGCGATCGCTGCTTATGATGCCGCAGTCTTAACACTCAAGTTCCTCCGCAGCGATTTAGTCGAAGTTAATCAAAACCTACGTTTCAATTTCCGGGACAGTGTAGAACCCATTTATCGGCAGTCAGCGCAACTATTGTTACAAGAGTCAGGAGAAGGAAAACCAGATTTAGACAAAGTACGCAAGCGTATAGAAGCATTGCAATTGGCAGAATTAGATAATTTTTTCCGGAAAGCTTGCTTAGAGGATGAATTTGTGAATCTTGAGGAAGTAGTAGACCGCGATAATCCAGATACAGCCATTTTCTACACGATTATTTTAGACAATAAATTAGAGATTGTCCTCAAGCTTCCTAATAAAAAACAATTGATGCATATATCCCCTCAAAATAACTGTGACTCTAAAGATAACTGTGAGGATGTAGAGGGGGTAATTAGAAAAATGCGAGAAGAAATAGTCGAACCCAGTGCCGAGAAGAAATTTAGAAAGCAATCTCAAAAACTTTATAATTGGTTAATTAAACCTGTAGAAGCAGACCTACAAAACACCGGAGTTAAAACTTTAGTATTTATTCTAGATGGGTCTTTAAGAAATATTCCCATGGCTGCGCTGTATGATGGCAAAGAATATTTAGTCCAAAAGTATGCTGTAGCTCTGAGTCCAGGATTGCAAATATTTACTCCCAAACCTCTAAAGGAAATAAATGCTCTTGCAGCAGGGCTATCAGAACCACCCAAAAACGAGAAGCTTAGGCCACTTCCCTATGTCAAGGAAGAACTAGATTCAATGCAAAAGTTAGGAATAATAAAAACTACACTTTTGGATCAAGATTTTACCAAGGAAAACTTAGAAAAAACAGTAAATGTCCAACCTTTTGGAGTAGTTCATCTGGCAACACACGGTAAATTTAGTTCCAAAGCTGAAGAGACTTTCATCCTAGCAGCTAACGGACGGATTTATGTCAAAGAATTAGATGAGTTACTCAAAACTAGAGAGGAAAATCGAACAGAGCCAATTGAATTACTTGTTCTCAGTGCTTGCGAAACCGCAGCGGGAGATAACCGTGCTGTATTAGGATTAGCAGGAGTTGCGATTCGAGCAGGTGCGCGCAGTACTTTAGCATCTTTATGGCAAATTGGTGATAATTCCACTGCTTTATTTATTAGTGAATTCTATCGTCAATTAATAACTGGTAAAGTTACAACAGCAGAGGCTTTACGTCTTGCTCAATTAAAATTGCTTTCTACATACAATCGTCCTATGTATTGGGCACCCTATGTGTTAGTTGGTAATTGGCTGTAAAAAGATAGATTAGGAAACCCCATAGAGGTGCAACTTCTACAATCCAGATATAAATATTGCTGCCAATTAAGAATTAATCAGGGGTTTCAAATAGGGTTAACAAAAGCTACTTTATTTTACAGCAGTTTTCATCTATTTGAACCACATTTTGGTGTAGGGGTTTAGCAATGCTAAACCCCTAGGGTGTAGGGCGTGTTTTCAAACCTCACATTAACCTAAACTGTAGGTTGGGTTGAGGGACGAAACCCAACAAATCAAACGTTCGATTTGTTGGGTTTCACTCCGTTCTACCCAACCTACAGGATACTTTGAAAACACGCCCTAGTCTATTTACGTGAAAATCACTGTAATTTGACCCACTTATTTATTGACAATTTGTTAATAATTAACTAAAGGAAATTCAGCAATATTATCCAATTTGATTGACTGCAATAAACTTTGCCAATCAGCTGCTAAAGAGGCATCATTGGAATTAGCAAGACGTAGTTGCCCTAACATTGTCAAAGCATCAAACCAAATACCATTAGCAGCATAAATTGCAATTTTTTGTCGCGGGTCTGTTGTCCTTTGTAACTGCTGCTCTAAACTAGGATGCAAATTTACTCTTTGGATGTCTCCTTCTACAAAGATAGGAACACTCATTGTTTGTTGTTGATTACAACGAATTTTAAAGAACCAGCGATATGTTTTACCTATTTGCAATGGTGTCACAGTAGATGGAAGAGAAATACCAATGACACCAGATTTTGCTTTGAGAGCGATGTTTTTATTTTGATAAATTTCGTTTTCTTCACTATCCTGTAGGACAAATTCAGCACTCCCTTTGGTATAGGGAACATAAAACCAAAACATTGGACGTTCAGAGGTGGTTAGTCCCCACACATCTACTGATCTTGATGTATTTGTTTGTTTGCTAGCCGTTACGCGCTCTTGAAAAGGAACTAAAGCCGTGAGGGGAGTCTCCACCGCAGGACAATCATTGCGGCTACCCATTCCCCTTCTACGTCCAGATATAGTACTTAACCCAGCAGGTGGTTCTGGCATCACGAAAACTGGTCTAGAGGCTCTTGTTTGAGTTGTAGGACGTTTTTTGACTGGTTGTGCAGGTGTTTTAGTAGGTGTGGGTGTAGGTGTAGGTGTTTGAGTTTGGGCTGTCACCTCTACTGCATATTGTAAAATGCTGCAAAAAACCAAAGTATTCCCTAGAACCAATATTACAGATTTAGATAGTAATTTCATAAACACCTCTGGGAAGTGAAAAAAAGCTGCTTACTTATTTATTGGTTCTAGAGGGGGTGTTTTATTCAAAAGTTTGGTATCTCATGTCTTGCACTTCAAGTAATTATAAAAATTTAATACTTACTTTGTAATTATACGTAGCCAATAAACTTTAATTTCATCTATTAACCAACTTTGGGGGTTAAATTCCCCTGCTTCTACAAGCAGCACGTTTTGCGTCGGGGTAAAATCCTCGTTGCAAAACACAATTCTAAATTCTAAATTCTAAATTCTACATTCTTTTAATGATAAAAATTTATGTTTATTGCAGACAAAAAAATTCAGTAATAATACTTTAGTGCATCCCAATTTTTACGCAATACCCACCGAAGGGTATCGCTACAAGAACAAAGCCTGCGGGCTTTTTGAAAAAATGAGATGCTCCCAAATGTCACCCCCTAAGCGCTCCGCGTCTTCTGCCTTCTTGTACTAGCCGCGATCGCCTAATGTTTGAGAGATACCTAAGTTCTATAATTCAAAAATCGTTGCCATACCCCAGTTCCAACTACAGCCAAGGCTGAAGGAACAAAAGGAACCCATGCCCCAGATATACTAATAATGATTGTACAAGTTCCGTATAAAACTATAACTGTAGCAACAATGGCACAACCTCGACCTACAGGTGAATAAATGCGCCAAATAATTAAACCAGATATTAAAGACCATCCAAAAATCCACAGAATATCACCCCAGTAAGGCAAAACCCAAAGCATAACTCGTTGGTCTAAAACAGCACTGATAATTTGGCTGACCATTTGTGCTTGCATAAACACACCCGGTATCTTCCCAGACTGCTGTGCAACGCTATAGGGAGTTGACCACATATCACTGACAGTATTAGCTGTAACTCCAATAATAATTACTTTATCTTTGACTAAATCTGGGTTTACTTTATCATTGAATATATCTTCTAGAGAAACTGTTTGGAAATTGTGATCGCGGTAGTTAACTAATATTTGAAAGCCACCTAAATTCACTCCTTTTTGGTAGCCACCACTACGTCCAGACTTTAAGCGTTGCAATACCTGATCACCAAACCTGATATTATCTTTATTTACATTCGCTGTAATATTTTCGTAAAATAAATAGCGATTAGCTAATTGCCAATTCAATGAATCAGGTGTTTGACAAGGAGATGACGCTTCTTGTTCCATCATCAGAATTTGACGACGGACAATATAATCCGAATCTTCAATCCCATCTGTAAAACCTTGACGTTCTACAGGTACTTTTTCCGGAGGTTTTACACCTTGGGGGTCAAATTTACTATCTTTACCTTTACAAGCAACAACAACTCTATCTTTATTTAATTCATCAGCCAGATTTTTCTGGTCTGGTTTTTGAGGGTCTTGAGAATCTCGATATAAATCCAGTCCAATTACTCGTGGTTGATATTGTTGTAATTTGTGCAGTAATTCAGCTAACTTATTATCTGGAATTGATTTCATACCCCGGACTATCTCTTGTTGGTTAGATTGGATATATTTTTCAGTAATTCCAACTACTAACACCCTAGAATCTTGTTCTTCCTTTGGTCGCAGTCGCAACATTTGGTCGAAAGCTTGTAATTCCACTTTTTGAAGAATGCCTAAATACCTTAAACCTACAATTGAGAATGCTATGATTACACTCATCAAAAGTACAGTCAAGAGGTTGCACCTTGGAGTTGAAATTATGGTGTTTGTAGAACCAGTCTCCAGAGATTCTGTATCACTATAACTACCGCAGAGTTCTTGCCAAGTTACTGGCACAGTTGCAGGATTTTGGCAAATTACAGGTAACCAACTGGCACAGGGAAAATCATTTTCTAATACTTGTAATCTTTCTCGTGCTTCTCTCATAGCTGCATATAATGTCTTACCACCTGCAAAAGCATCAAGAAACTTTTTCAAAAACTCTTGGGCAACTAAATCTGGTATTGGTTCTCGCATGACAATCATTTGAGGAATATTTAAATACGCCAAATTACGGGCTAAACCAATGCCGTCACAAGAATTAAAAATTGCTAGTTTCAACCCATGTGAAATTGCTTTTTTCAGTGCATTTATTAACTGAGCAATTGTTAAACTTTCTGTTTGATTAATATCAATTTGCCCTATTTCTCCATCTACAGTAGTAGCACTATGTCCTGCAAAGAATAGAATATCCCAATTCTGACTCCACAGTTGTTCATCTAGTTCTTTGCGGCTTGGTTCCACCAGAAATTTAACTTCGGTATCAGCCAACCCTTCTAGCCAAGAACGGTCTTTTTCAATATCAATCCCCACACTATTACCTAAAATTGCCAAAATTTTAACTTTACCTGTCGGAGATTTTTGTAATAGCTGAGGAGATGTATATTCTGGATTACTTAAAGCTAACTCAGCGTTGGGATAATGCTCGAAAAAATCCCATAAATGCCAAGACAACCGATGTACAAGGGTAACATTTGTTTCAAAAATAACTCTAATTTCATCATTAGGACTGAGTAAAGTCCGCAACTGCTGCTCAATATTTTGGAATGACTCAGATTTGAACCAACTATTAATATTCCTTTTTAGCTGCTGACAGACATCATTCAAGTCATCTACAGAGATATTAGTAATATCTTGCTGATCCACTTTTATCCGTTGATTGTTGCCCAAACGAGAATATACACCTTCGTAGAGTAACCTCCATTTTTTGTAAATTGTGGGAAGTTCTGGTGCTGCTGGCAAACTGCCAACAATTTTCACAATGAATGATTGGTCAATATCCCAAAGTTGAGCAGTAACCACAGCAAATCCTTGGTTAAAATCACCTTCTAACAAGCTGAAAACTAGTAGCTTACTCATAGACTTACTATCAGCTATTTAAATCACAAAATTTTCTGTTATTTTCCAATCATTAACAGCAACTTGGATAGTAAAACATTCTCCCGCTTCTCCATCAAAACGCGGTAATTGTACATAGTTATCTTGTTCTCGGCTTTGCACTTCCTCAATTATTTCCCCTGATTCTGTCAGCAAAACCAGCTTAATATTAGCGGGGAGATAAATTTCTCCACTAGCAGGATGTAGTTGCACACGAATACTAACTTCTTGGTTTGCTTCTGGTATCAAAGCAACTAATAATACTAGTTTTTGAGACTCTAGTTGCATTTCTGGGTCAATCAATTTGGCTCGTTTGACACTAGCACTTGCTAACCCAAAACTACTCCTAAAATTAGAAGCTAAATTTTGAGCATTGGTACCAAAAAATGTCTCAATGGTTTTCCAAGAACTCTCATAAATGCCCTCCAGCCAATCACTAAGATTAACTTGCTCTGTGGCAGACTGTAACTGTTGTCTTTGTTGTCGTTGTTGGTATAAATTTTGCCGCCATTGTTGATTTTCCAGCAAGGCTCCCCAGGTTGCAAATGGCACTGCTAATCTAGGAAAAGCCACAGAGGAATTACCTAACCGTTGGCAGAGATTTTCTGCTTGGGTAGCTGATAATTCTGGCAGGGTAGCTATAGCAGTTTTCATCTCTTCTGTGGAAAACTGATAGGTCATCCAGAAAACATTGAGGTCTTTTGTTAAATGCTGTGAATCTAGGCAATAAGTTCTATCTACTGGGTCATAATTCGCCAAGGATTTGAGTTCTTGATGAGTTGTATAGCTCCAAAATCGCACCCAATTGCCATCTGGTTTAACTTGCACTGCTATATAATAGTCTGCTGCCCAATTAGGAATATCTACCCATTCTTGAGGGACTTCTAACTCCCCATCATCTATTGCCTCACTGGGAATTAATGCAACTCGCTTCTGTCCTAGTAAAACTACTGTACCATTCACGAATTCCCAAAAACCTAACACACCAGGGATACATTCCCAGGCAGTAGCATTGGCTACGTATTCTGTTCGCATCCAACTTAAAAAGACATCGAGGCAAATTTGATTAATATAAGCGCACCAAACACTGCTAGGTGTAGCATAAACTTGGCTTTGCTGCCAAGACTGCTCTTGGAATGCTGGTGAAATTTCAAACACCCATTCTCTTGGATCTGCGAACAAACAAGTCATTTCTTATACTCTTTATCCTAATTTATGTTGATTATGGAATTAGGTTAGATTCACTATAATTAGTTCTCAGCCATTTTTCCAAAATAGTGCTCATATCTTTTATTTGGTTGGAACTTACAGAAATATTCAACGTCTCCTGACTCCATTTGATTAATGCTGCCAACAAGAATTCTCTGGCTTTAGTCAACCGACGATAAACCGTAGGCTGGCTAATCTGTAATTTTTTGCTAATATCTTGTTGAGTAAGTTCCTGTTGGTAGTATAGTTTAAGTATTTCTTGGGATTGGGTATTGCAACTATGTAATGCTTTTGACAATACATTATTCATTTGCAAGATTTGATTTTGGCGGTTTTTGGCTTCCTCTTGAGCTAAGATATCAGCTATTAATGAGTCTGACGAGGGGTCTGGCAAATCCAAGGTGATGTTAGAGTCATCTTCTGATTTGAAGGCATCCAGGGAACTCACAGGTGGATAGAGATAAGCACGCAGATATGTAGCAGTACGAGTTAACCACTGTTCAATGATGTCTGCACTGCATTGTGGAGTCAGTTCAGTTAATTGGTTTATTCGTTCGCTGTTGTAGAGATTGGCTATTGCTTCCCAAAGTTGGCGATTTGGTTCTGGTAATTTACTAGTACCTCCAGCCTGGTTCTGGATATAAAGTTCTTTGAAACAACACCAGGCTAAACGATATTGAGTAATCATTGCTGGTGATAATCCAACTTGGGACAGAGATGCTAATACCTGCTTTTTGCTTACCTTACGTAACAATGCCCAATTGGTGCAGAAATCAGCTTCCTGACGCTGCCGTAAAATATCTTTCAATCGACTGGAAATTGCCATCTGGGCATAAGCTTTCAAGTTATTGCTAATTTCAGGTTTAAAGCTTTTGAGGACACTTTCTACCTCAGCATTAGCTAGTTGGAAATGGTCAGCTAAACTGTATTGATTGTTAGTAAATTTGGTAACAGTCGTTTCCGCAGCCCAATAAAATGGTTCTTGTAAATAAGCAGACAAATGCATCTTGGCAAGACTATGGGATTGGTTCTCCCAGTGCTTGTGCCAATAAATTACCCAAAAATTTTCTGCGTTTGATGTTTGTGGGGTATGTTCTAAACATTTTTTGATACTCCGGCGTAATTTTGGATCTGTTAACCATTTCTTGAATCTATCTGACTCCAAGTGCGCGAATGTTGAAAATACTTCCGTAATATTTTGGCGAGAACGCATAGCTTCAAAAAAATGCGACGTTTTTGTGCTTTGGTTCCAACATTTTCTCATTTGAAGTGGATGTTTGAGTGGTTCATTCGACACACTACCTTTGATTTTACCACCCTCCAGATGTACGGAATTTGTTCAAAACTCAAATAAGATTCTTATAGTTTCAGTTATTGTGGGTCAAGAATTATAATTTCAGGTCACTACATATAGCGAAGCGTGTTTTTGGGGGAGTAGAACATTACTATAGCGAAGCATGTTTTGCCAGGGTAGAACCGTTTCACCTATTAGTCATAGGCGTGGAAATTAAATATGCGTCAGCTACAACCCTTGTTCCAGACGTAAAATTTTACGTCTGGAACATTCTTTTCCACCAGATGTCTATTTATCTTGCCAAATTATATGCGATCGCACTCAGATAGGCTAACCTAACAAGTGCATACATTTAAGAGAGTGTTATCTGGTGAGAAAGCTTTACTTTTTATTACCTGGAACAAATGGCAAGTTTGTCTGCGGTGGTTTGTTTGCAGAGTTAAAAACCCTGACTCTTACCCAACAAGTGTGTAGTGCTACTATTGTCACTTACCGTCAACGGGAGGAGGGTCATCTTTTCTTAGATGATGTACTTCAGGAGACGAATTTAGATGATGTCATTTTTGTGATTAGTTGGGGTTTTGATGTTGGCAAATTATCGGCAAAACTGAAACCATATAATGTAGTTTACCATGCCCACAGTGCGGGTTATGATTTTACTCTTCCTGCAAGTATTCCCATAATTACTGTGAGTAGAAATACGATGGGATATTGGGGGCAAAAGTCACCTCATGCTTTGATTTACTATTTACCAAATCAGATTAGTAATGATTTTCACAATTTACATATTGAGCGAGATATTGATGTTTTAGTCTTAGCACGTAAATCCTCAGAGTATTTAATTCAAGAATTGATTCCAGCATTGCAGCCCCATTGTAATGTAGAAGTAATAAAATCATATATTGATGATATTCCCAAACTATTTAACCGCACCAAGATTTACCTTTATGATTCTGCGGAATATTGGGCAATGCAGGGTGTGACTGAAGGATTTGGTTTGCAACCAATGGAAGCTATTGCCTGTGGTTGTAGGATTTTTTCCAGCGTTAATGGTGGACTTTCTGATTATTTAGACCCCGGATTTAATTGTGATAAAATTGCTGGATATTCAAAAGAATATGATGTTCAACGTATTCTCAAACTTCTGGATTCATGGACGCCATCAACTATGCCAAAAGAACTATTAGCAGAATATAGAGAAGAGAATATTATTCAGCGTCTGCGAGTGATTTTAGAGGAATTAAACCTGTTTTTTGACCACAAGAAGTCTCACTCATGCAATATCAAGGATTTAACGAGAATAGGAATAGCAAAACTAAGAATTCAAAGAATATTCAGTAAGTTGAAACAGAAATATTTTCATACTTAAAATTGCATAAATAAAAGTAGAAACACATATATCGTGTCTCTACTTTGTTCACCTTAAACGTAGCATTTAATAGCTACAAATGATACTAACTAAAGACCAGTAGAATTCAAACCATCCATTAACCAGAGATTATTAGTTCCAGTCATGGGGTTATGCCAGAGAATATCGGCTTTATTATCACTGTTGAAGTCAGCAATACTAGCTATTTCCCAGTTATTACCCATTTTTTGAATACTGCCAGCATCAATGCGATCAAACCCATCCATCAACCATAGGAAATTTACTCCGGTGTTGGAATCACGCCAGAAAATATCGGCTTTACTATCACCGTTGAAGTCAGCAATGCCACCTATTTGCAAATTGTTAGGGGTTGAATTGATATTACCAGAGTTTATCACTTGAAAGCCATTCGTCTGCCAGAGGGAGTTGTTTCCGGTGATTGGATCGCGCCAAAGAATATCGGCTTTACTATCACCGTTGAAGTCAGCAATGCCACCTATTTGCAAATTGCTAGGGGCTGAGTCAAAGTTCATTGGTTGACCAGTGTTGGAGTCAATCCTCCACAACTCTGTACCATTGCCAGTGTAACCATCATCAGTGGTAAAGTAGAGAGTATCTCCTACAACTGTAAAATTACTAGGATTAGAACCACCACCAGGTTTGAGGTCGAAGTTGATTGGTTGACCAGTATTGGGGTCAATCATCCACAACTCACTACCATTTCCAGTGTAACTATCGTCAGCCACGAAATAGAGTCTATCAGCGACAACTGTGAGATTATTGGGATTTAATACACCACCGTTATAGTTTTGTCAGGGTATGGGATTTCCAAATTCGTCAATCTTCCATAACCCAGTACCTTCCATACCATTATCAGCTACAAAGTAGAGGGTATCTCCTACCAATGTAAAGTTGCTG
>JAAUYD010008501.1_pt1 | contig 16377 bp, 13 predicted proteins | sample 7278101 | NCBI WGS metagenome assembly JAAUYD01 (sample SAMN14350128, study PRJNA611818) | marine sediment metagenome | isolation source: surface marine sediment (0.6m) | place: French Polynesia: Moorea | collected 2018-08 | reverse complement strand
TAACTCCCCAATTCACGTGCGGGTTCCCGGTTTTGAACGGCCGGTTGGCAATCATTTGGGATGGGTGATGGGTGTTAGGTGATGGGTGTTGGGTGTTGGGTGTTGGGTGTTGGCCAGGATAAATCAGGTTTCACTTTATGTCAACCCCTCCATCACCTATCACCCATCACCTAACACCCATCACCCATCCCAAATGATTGCCAACCGGCCGTTCAAAACCGGGAACCCGCACGTGAATTGGGGAGTTAACGACCTCGTAACCACCGTTTTGCCGCACGACCAGCGTGGCTGAGCCGCCCCCGTCGAGCGTAATGGCGCGATAAGCGCCAAACGGGATAATAATCTCGGCCAGCTCGCTCAGGCTCACCCCCTCACTGTATCCCGGCTGACGGCCGTCAACCACAATGAGAAAAAGCCGCTGTCCATCTTCACTGATGGCCAACGCACTGCGGGGATGACGATCCAAATTGTATGGGGCGGTTTTTGATTCGGTAACGCTGTAGCTGCCGGCGCGCATAAATACGGTGCTCGCCGATAAGATTTGTTCAAAAGTCCCTTCGCAGGGGCCAATAACCATGTTCACCCGCCGGCCGTTTATACATACCCCTGACCACGCCTCCTGATAATCGGAATAAACCACCCCATCCGAAACCGCCTGCCCCAAAATATCAACTCGATCACCGCTTCGTGGATAAAAATAAAGCGGGGTGCGGCCGCGAATCGGAGCAAAAAAGCTCCCGTTGATGGCCACACTCGCGCCAAATTCGGCCGCAAATTCGCTGGTGGTCCGGGCGGAAATTTCATAAGGATCACCGGGGTCACCAGGGGTCACCAGCAGATCACCCTCAGCTGTCTCCAAATCAATTTCAACCATATGGGCCATCAGCGGCCGGGGATCACTCAACGCCCGCCGATAGTAGGTTATCCCGGGCTGCAGCGTTTCCGTCAAATCAGTGCGTGGCGGCCGCTGAGCCACTGCCCAGCCATACCCCCCCAACAAAACAATAGCAGCTAAGACCCCAAGCGCTATCAAGACGCGTACAGCTCTTTTCATTTATCTATCTTAGGCTCTTCAGGCGCGGTAGGAAATATCGTGATTGGACATCCGCAAAGCAGGTATGGGCGGTAGCGGCGATGCACCAGAACGTGGCGCTATGAATCGTCCCCGTAAATGACCGGTTTTAATAACGCGTGGTCAAATTGGTCGAGCTGATCCGGCCCAAGGGCCTGTAAGGCTTCGTACACTTTGGAGGCATCTTCACGCAGACGGCCGATCTGCACGGTGCGGCACACCTCTGGGAGCGGATCAAGCCACTGTTTAACCCGCATCAACATTTTGACCGCCCCATTGTAATTTCCCCTCTCAATTTGCAAATAAGCGACCCCAACCTGCAAAATTCCCTTGTAAATTTCCTGAGCCGGCCCCTTGTCGTCGATCCAGGCGTGTTCCAACTCTTCATGGGCGTCAAAATACTCCCCGCGATTAAATAATTCAATCCCCTTGATGCCCAATTCAGACAGTGGCTCATCACAGGCTGCGGCTAAGGCACTTTGATCCGGCCGCCGGTCGAGCTTCTTGAGAATTTTGGGTAGGTCTGGAATAAATTTCTGAACCGGGGCCAGTAAATTCGCCCCAAAATTTTTGCTTTCCTTACGCAGCTCCGCGCTGACTTCTTCAGCAATTAGGACGATCGGTGTCCGCCGGGTGGCCGCAGACGATTTACAGATGGCTACCCAGCGACGCCAATCAATGTGGGGATTATCCACGTCAAAAATCATCAAATGCGGCTGTCGGCGCACAATCTGGTCGTAAACGATCCCGTCACGGCCGTGAATCGGCTCACCGGGATCATTGGGCACAAACGCCTGATCCCGACCAACAAGCACGGTAATTGTGGGTATGTGCTCAAATTGAAAATTTAATTCCCGAAGGGTCTTGTTTACCCGGTCACCAAGTGATTGGCGGATAAATCCGATGATAAGGTTTTGTTTGGGCATAGATTTTTGATTAATACAAGATTGGTTACTCTAAAGTGGCCACGTACAGTTCATTATCGGCCGTGACAAAAACGCGCAGCGGTTGGTCAACGACGGCAAAATCGTTGGCCCTTGTCAATAATTCGCGGCCGCTTTCATCGCTGGCGCGATATTGAGCCAGCAAGCCGCCGCTAAGCGAAAATTGCAGCAATCGACCTGACCCCGTATCCAAAACAAATATTGAGGCGGTGCTGCCCCGGCCGACGATTTTAACCGATTTGGGAGCCAGCATCGGAGAGGTTAATCCGCCATCTTCAAGGGTACCGGCCGGCCAAATTGATCGACCATCTGCTAGACGAACCATATTGCCGTTCTTGTAGAGCAAGACAACCGTACCGTCGGCCGCGTTGATGTCGAAGTCTACAAGCTGCGGAATCTCAACCGCCTCGAAAAAGGTAATCGCCTGATCATCTGCACGAATGGAAAAGTCGTCCCCTTCCGGATAATAACGCCAGATAAACCCGGCTTGATTGTCTAAAATATAAAGTCTTTCGGAAAACCCCTTAACCTGGGTTGGGGTGCGCCATCCAGAAGAAAGATCAAGCGTAAACGCCCGGGTATTCGTAAATTCCGGATAATACGACAGGATCGCTCCCCGCCGGTCAAGCATCGCCACCCCGTTTTGAGTCACGGAGGTGCCCTGCGGCCGCCAATACAGATCAACAATCTCTCCGACAACATGACTTTGAACCGCCTGCCCACCAAACAAAACCTGCGATCTTTCGGTCACATCCATCTGCAAGAAATCCTCTCCCCCTTCATACCCCCATACCCGATTTAAGCCGCTGTCCAGAACAAAAATATACCCTTCAAAGCGATCTGAAATGGCGATCGACGTCAATTCCGACTCATCCAAATCAACGAGATCGAGAAGGGTGCCGCTTAAGCGAGTAATATTGTCCAGGCGATCAAGTTGCGCCATGGCGGCCCCCTGCATGCGCAGCACATCGCCATCCTGCGGCCGGATCTCGCCGGCTTGCGCTCCCAGGCGCAAAACCTCGAGATAATAGGTGCGCCGAGCCTCCTCATCCGGTTCTTCGGAAGCCAGGTTGAGCAAGGTATTCATTTGTTGAGTAATTTGCCCCAAACGCTGGGTATTATCCCACTGCAAGAAGACGCTAGTGACAATGATGCCCAAAATTACCGGAATCAAAATCGCCAGTGCGGTTGGCAGCGTCCAGCCGCTATTTTCTTCGTCGGGTGGCTCTTGATCAACCGGCCGAATTTGCTCCAGAACATCAGCTACGCTGTCGGTTAATTTAGAAGCCCCGGTTGCTGCGGCCGCTGCCCCGCGCCTGACGGTCGATTCGACCGGGGTCAAACGTGGGCGCAGACCACCGCGCCGCTGTGGCTTAGAAGGCCGCTCTAAAATCGGGGCAATGGTATTGCGCCCCAGTGGGGCGATCAAACCCTCTGTTTCGGGGAAATCGAATGGCGGATCATCGGTAAATTCGACAAGAAGGAGTCGTCCCGATCCATCAGCCACCACATCCTTTAACTCCGCCAGGCCGATTTCAACCTCCGTATCGACCAGTGCCGGCTGCAGTACCGGGGTGGCTAGCGAAACCATGCGGGGCTCAACCATTAAAAACATATCGCCACTTTGGAGACGGTAGTGGCCAAAGCGAAAATCGAGATTGGCTGTCGTACCTAGGGGGGTCAATATATCCGGTTCGTGGGCCGGCATACGCTCAACGCCAAAATTATGCCCCATAAAGGCCAATGATGGCCCCACCTGCACCACATAGAGCTCATCCCCACGCATGACGGCGCACGTGATCGCTCCTTCACGCCGCATTTCCGGATAATTTACATTCCAATTAAGAAGAAGTTCGTTGATGTGGCGAATGGCGAGGCGAACGGCCGTATTTATTGTTCCCTCAGTCCGATAAAAAGCGGCCGATAAAGCGTCGATTAAATCTTGGATGAGTGCATCATCGCCATCCAGGCCGGGAACAGCGGCCGGTTCAAGGGTTAGATGGGCAAATAATGAATCTAGTCGACGATTTTTCTCAACTTTTTTTGAGGGAGCCTGGGCCAACAATCCCGGTACGGGAAAATTTGTTTTTGGCTCTCCATCAACAATATGCAGTTGGCCGATAATCGCCTGAATTTCCATCCCCAAATGTAACCCCATATATATCGTTATGTATAGTGCCAGTATACCACAGTTCACATTTTGGTCGACACGCACCTTTTTTGGTCCTAAAGTCATCTAGCCACTTAGCGATCACTCTTTTATATTAAATTTGACAGATTAAAAAGCTGGTTTGCTTTATATTTTGTCAACGTTTATTTGGTGAAAATTTAATTTCAGCAGGGGGAAGTATGATTCTAGCTGTGGAAATCGGCTTGACGATCATGGGGCTTATGGCCATTGTGCGCCAAAAATGGTCGGTAGGGAATTATCGGTTTGTAACTGGTGTACGGGCAATCTTTTTAGGCGGGTTGAGCTTATTAACAATTCCCATTGTTTATTCAATTACAGCACTCGTTCACGTCCCGGAAATGAATAGTGCCCAAGATATGGTGCAGGGAATTTTGACATTTCGATTGCAGGGCGATAATCTAAATGGTCTGCTTATCGAATTAATTGTTGTTTTGCTTTGGGCAACTATCATTTTGGGTATTAGTGGCTGGTTTAACTGGACAAATCGGGCAATCAAAATTGAAAAGCCTACGGAGGCCTCAATCGACACCGTCCAAAGTTAACGTCACAAGCAAAACGCTCTGGAAAAAGTGACAGAAAAATATGGGGAAAAAGGAATTTGCCGTTATTGGCCTTGGGCGGTTTGGCAGCAATGTGGCCTTAACCCTTGAAAAAAATGGGCATGCGGTGTTGGGTATTGATGAAAATCCTGAAGTTATCCAGCAAATGGCGCCTTTAATCACCCAGGCGGTGGGGTTAGACGCTACCAATGAAAATGCACTGCGGTCGGTTGATATTGGATCCTTCCATACGGTCGTCATTGCCATTGGCTCAGATTTCGAAAATAATTTAATGACCACCGTCACCTGCAAAAATTTGAGTGTTCCAAACATTATTTGTAAAGCGTTAACGATCCGCCAAGAAGAAATTTTGCTGCGGATCGGCGCTGATCGGGTGATCCGGCCGGAGCATGAAGCCGGCGTCCGTCTGGCGGAATCTTTACTGGCTCCGTCTATGCTGGAGTATTTTTCACTGGGGCCGGACACCGATTATCGTCTAGCTGAGTTTGAAGTCCCCTCCTGTATCGCCTGCCAAAGCCTGGCCCAAAGCGATATCCGCAATCGTTACGGCATCAGCGTTTTGGTCATTAAAAGAGGGCGTGATGTGGTCATGAATCCTCCACCAGAGGCAATTTTGCAGCCAAATGATATTTTGGTTGTGTTAGGTCACGACAAAGAAATTGAATCATTTGCACAGCTGAACTAATTCCACCGTTCACCAACGCCCTTCCAACCTAATGAAAAAAAACAATCGGTTTCGTCAGGAAATTCTGCGCCTGATACAAGAAACTGGCGACATTAAATCAAGACGGCGGCGCCTGTCAATCTCCACCCGCATTGTAATCGGGCTTTTTTTTCTGGTGATCGTCGGTACCCTGCTCCTTTGGTTACCGGCAATGGGATCAACCGGTGGCCTGTCTCTTCCCGAAGCGGCCTTCACAGCCACATCCGCTCTCACGGTAACCGGGTTAAGCACAATTAACGCCAGCACAGATTTATCGATGTTGGGGCAGGTTGTGCTTTTAATTTTGATTCAATTTGGGGGTGTGGGGTATATGTTTGTGGCTTCACTGATTATCCGGCTCCTCGGCCGCAAATTATTTATAATCGACCGCCTTGCTCTCTCAAGTTCGATCGGCCTCAATACACCAGAAGCGATTTTACAAATCCTGAGGCGGGTATTTTACGGAATTTTAATCATTGAAGGGATTGGCACCGTGCTGCTCTACCTGCACTGGTCAATTAACGACATCGTGATGGAACGGCCGGTATTTATGGCCCTCTTTCACTCCGTCTCCGCTTTTTGTAACGCCGGGTTTGATCTTTTTGGCGACGGGGCAATTTATCCAGCGGGGATTCCCAAAGACAATTTATCCCTATTGATCCTCGGTCTTCTCATCTTTTTTGGCGGATTGGGTATTCCGGTTTTATCGGAACTGGTCACCTTTACCAAAGTGCGCAAACATTCACTACATACGCGAATTACCCTCCTGGTCATTGCGATTCTATTAAGTGCGGGGTGGTTAGCCACCTTTTTAGGAGAGATGGGGACGCTAGGGGTGCTTGCCGACCGATCCCTGGATCAACAGCTGGTTCAATCGTGGTTTCACTCGATTTCCTCACGCACGGCCGGTTTTTCCGGATTTGCTGATTTTTCTCAAATTCGCCCTTCAACCCAGCTCTTAACGATGGTCCTTATGTTTATCGGCTGCGCTCCGGCATCAATGGGAGGAGGAATCACCACGGGGACCTTTGCGGTTTTAGGAATTACCCTTCTTAACTTTGTCCGCGGCAAAGAGCATATCCAAGTTTTAAATCGCGAAATTTCTTACCAAACCGTACGAAGAGCCGCTTCGGTTTTGACAATTTCGGTGGGGTTGATCATGCTGGCCACATTTTTGATCCTGGTATCACATCCGGTTGATCAAATCGGGATGGTTTTATTTGAGGTCATCTCTGCGTTTGCCACCTGCGGTCTTTCGCTCGGCTTTACTGCTCAGCTCAATGGATTTGGACAAGTAGTCATTGCCATCATGATGATTTGGGGACGCCTAGGGGCATTAACAATTGTGGTGGCGGTGGCTCAATCCACTCAAAAACCGGAGCTGCTGCGTTATCCGGAAGAGCAGCTGCTCATCGGTTAATATTTAATCCGAGTTGCTAGTACTCTGTAACTTAAGCTTTCTTAATTACTTTTGCCGATGAATATTGAAGATTTACAAATAAATGTGGAGATGAACCGACTTTCAAAACAGACTCGTCATCCTGGCCCCCGTCTTCACGGGGGTAAACTACGGCGGGGATCCATCGGTAGCCATCCAGTGGATTCCCGCTTTCGCGGGAATGACGTTTCGCTATGGATGTTTGTTTGTCAAAACTAAAAATTCGTTGGCTGCCGCAGAAAATTACTAGAAATAAGGGGTAAAAAATAGTTCTGTTACAGAGTACTAGCTTGTCTTCCCAATAAATTATAAAAGTTTAGAGGGTCATTCCCCTCCCCTCATTCCCCTCCTAATGGGAGGGGAGGCAGGCATCCTCCCCCGTAAGGAAACTCACCTTAAACCATCGCCGCCGAGCGAATAATCTCCGCAATCTGCAGGGCATTTTGGCGAGCATCAAATATTTTTCGGGCTCGTACTAACGCGGCCGCACCCATTTTCTTCCGCAGGTCGTGATTGGCTACCAGCGGTTTTAAATGACTCACCAGCGCTGGAACGTTCCCGGCAGAAAAATGGAATCCGGTTTCACCGTGCTCCACAATTTCCGGTAAACCACCGACCTGAGTGACCAGGCAGGGTAGACCGGTGGCGCTGGCTTCGACTCCGACGATACCAAAGGCCTCAGCCTTGGTAGGCAGAACAAAAATATCGCTGGTTTGAAAAAGGCGAATTAATTCGGGGGTGTTGGGCTTCATATCGTTATAAACCGTCACACCCTCCTCGGGGTCGACTTGGGTTCGGGTCACCAGAATTAATTCCGCTGATCCAGCCGGCAGCTGGCGAAAAGCCGCCAACAGGTCGTCTCCCCCTTTGCGATGTAAGTCCCCACCGACAAACAAGATTTTGACGGGACCGTTAGACGGCCGACCATCCTCTAAAGGATGCCAAACTTCTAAATCCACTCCCACCGGAACCACAACCGTCCGTTTCCGATCAACCCCGTAATCACTTACCAAAGAGTCGGCCGCCCACCGAGACCAGGTTACAAAACCGGCCGCTTTTTGAAACAGATCGACGTTGGCCCGATGTTTGTAGCGGCTCCACAAATTGTCGCCATCCGGCCGGTGCCCGTAATGTTCGGCCATGTTATCGTATTGGATGGGTGATATGTCAGTGCACAACACGTAGGGCTTTCGCTGAACCAACCCTTTGGCCAGTGCGGCCGCAACCTGGGTGGAGAAAAAGCCGATGTCATACGGATTGGACTGCAATCCGTGGATGACCTGATCCCGGCCAATCAGTGGCCCTTTGATGCCTTCCGGTAAAAACGGGATTTTATGCCAGCGGCTCTGAGGATCCTCATAAGTTAACGGCACCCAGCTCGATTCGAAATCTTTCAGGGGCTCAATAAACCGCCGCAAATTTAAATAAAAAGTGCGGTGGCCGACGTGTTGTTCCATCACAAAATTGACTTTTAACATAGCGACTGAATCGTAACTCGAGAACCTTAACGAGGCAATTAAGGAAGGAGACCAGAGACTAGAGACCAAAGACTAGAGACGAGAGACCAGAGGCAAGAAAGAGTTTCCAAATCCTAACACCCTACACCTAATACCCTATACCTAACACCCAACACCCATCACCCATCCCCCCACCAGGCTGACGGCTTGAGGCGCTGGCCAAAACCCAACCGTTCATCGAGCCACAACATCAGACGGCGCAGGGAAGATCCGGCAAGTTTTTGCCCCAGCCTATTGATCCATAACGAGTAATCCTTATTGTAGGGGCATACGCGGATGCAAATAGAGCAGTCGCTGTTTTGGGCGGCCCAGTAGCCAAAACACTTTTCCCCATCAACCGACCATTTCTTGACTCCCTGAATATTTGATCGATTATGGCGGTCAGTGGATGGTGCCGTTTGCGAAATCGCCTTCACCGGACAGGCATTGGCGCAGCGACGGCAAATTTCGCAAAATTCCTTGACGCCAAATTGAATCGGCCGGTCATGGGCCAGCGGTAAATCAGTATAAATTTTGCCAAGGCGCACTCGGGGTCCAAACTCCGGGGTGATGAGCAGGCCGTTGCGCCCATATTCCCCCAAACCGGCTTTGATGGCATAGGGAATGGCCAGCCCCGTGTCGTTCATGCTGGCCACCGCCCGATAACCGCAGTTGCGCAAATATTGGGTGAGCGACAAAAGCACCAGAGCATCATGGGAATAGCCGAGTCCGGTGGCCGCGCCGCTTAGGGCGGATGGCACAGTGCGGATTAAATCGTAATCCATCGCCTGCCCCAACACAATTACGTGGCTCAAACCGTCGGGGAGATCGTTTGCTTTTTGACGGCCGGTCGCCGCACTAAACTTTGCGGTGTACTGCCAGCGCTCGTCGAAGGCGGTGATGCCCACCAGATCCGCACCAAACGCCCTGGCTACTCGCTTTATTTCGGCCGCGGCATCCTTTGGATCCCCCAAATCGATTGTTTCTGTGGCCCCTTCTCGCTGAAGGGTAAATTCATCTAAAAATCCCTCTCGCCGATCTTCATCCTCTTTCATTTCAGCAAAAATATCGGTCACGTGCCATGAGGCATTGCGAAAGGCGTAATCTTTTTGGGTAAATCCTTCCGCCTTTCGCCACTCTTTGAGCGGTTGGCGATAGGTGCGATAAAATCGCTCCGTTTTGGCGCTGCGAATCGTCTCATCCCACCACGAGCGGTTAAACACATCTTCTTTCTGATTAAAGCGGGCAAAATCCGGCTGGATGTCAAATCCGGCGTCACGATCGGTGTTGTTTGGGATCATATGGGGGATTGTAGCATAATGGTTATTGGTGTATTGGTTATTGGTCTATTAGCTATTGGCTATTAGCAATTAGCAATTGATTATTGATTATTGATCACCGATTGGGGTATAAAGGAAGCCGTTATGCAAGTTTCCCCTTCGTTTCGGGTTGGCAACGTGCCCATTTACGGCCGGACCATCCTCTCACCCATGGCCGGCTACTCCGATGTTCCCTATCGGGCGATTTGCCGCGCCTACGGTTCGGCCATGAATTACACTGAATTTGTGCCGGTTGAGGCCCTGCAGGGCAAGCCATCTCGAAACCGTTTCTGGATGAGGCTCGATAAGCAGCCTGGGGATCAACCGATGGTCTTCCAAATTTTTGGCAACGATCCCCAAAAGATTCTGCGCGCGGCGGTTAATATCATGCCCCTGAGACCGGATATCATCGACATTAATATGGGATGTTCCACCAAGCGGGTTTCTGGTCGGGGGGCCGGGGTAGGCATGATGCGCAATCCGTCACAAATTGCGGAAACGTTTGAGCTGCTGGCCCAGGAGTTGCCGATTCCGGTAACCGGCAAAATACGGTTGGGGTGGAACGACCAGCAGAATTTTATGGAAATCGGCCGCGTGCTAGAAGACAGTGGCGCGGCCTTAATCGCCATCCACGGCCGAACGAAGGAGCAAAAATATACCGGCCGGGCCCGTTGGGAAGCGATCGCCTTGCTCAAACAAGCTGTTTCCATTCCGGTCATCGGCAATGGGGATATCACCGAACCCCACCACATCGCCGATATGCTCGATTTTACAGGGTGTGATGCGGTTATGATCGGCCGCGGAGCCATCGGAAATCCGTGGATATTTAGCGGCCGGAGTCGAGACACCCTCACTTTTAAAGAATTGATCGATGGGATCGCCCTTCATTTACGGGAAATGATCCGGTATTACGGCGATCCGTTTGGGCTGATTCAATTTCGCAAACATTTTAAGCGCTATATCGACGGAATCCCGGAATTTTTTCCCGTGACCGGTTCGATGATCAAAACCGAAAATTCCACGGAATTTTTCTCGTATTTAGAAACGATTTCCAGCCAGGTACCGGCCGGGATGCGCATTCAGGAAAGCCAACCGGCAGCTGAAATGGTTTAACGGCAGTGGGCTTTTCCCTCGCCCTCTGATGGTGGTCAGGAGCAGGCAGGTAAATCTTCCGTTCTCATACAGTCCAACAAGCTCCCCTCCTCGAGTCGGGGAGGGGCATGTTTACCGCGAAAAGACCCACCCCCAAACCCCCGCCCGAATCGGAAGGGGGGATTTGCAGGACTGATTTAAAGTTTTTTCTGATGAATAAAAATGCGGGGGGTGACGCGCCCCATTTTTATCGACAAACTCTCAATTTGGGTCAAATTTAGGCTGCGGTGAAGGGCTTTCTCATAACGCCGGACCTCATGGGTGACCACGGCCATCCGCCCGCCAGGAGTCAACACCCGTACCGCCTCATCAACAAACGCCTCGTACAGTCTGTTGAGCTGTCTATCATCGCCAACCAGCTGCCCCCAGGGCAAATCAGCCGTTACAACCTCAAAAGTGGAAGCTGCAAACGGCAAATTTGCACCATCCAGCTGAACCAACTGACCATCAGCCGCGGCCGCCTCCAAATTTAGCCGGGCAGCAATTAAGGCGGCCGAATCAAGGTCGCCTCCCACCGCCAATTGAGGGTGATGGGCCACTTCAATCAGCAGCGTACCCGAACCACAGGCCACGTTGAGCAGGCGATCATCCGGCGACAAATACACCATTTTATTGATCAAGGCGGCCACCGGCCCGTTTAACGCCCCCGGCATATTGGCTGTGCGCCACGTCCGGGTTGCCTGCGGCCGTGGACCCAGGCGAATCAGTACATCCCAGCCGCGTTTTAAGACGACTGACTTTCGAAGGCGTAAACTCACCTCTCCCAGATCGCCGACCGATTCCAGCTTCAGCTTTTGAGCCAGATCGCGGTGCAAACGCTGCATGACAGCAGAATCTCGGCCGGCCGCCTGCAAGCCTATAGTGGAAAAGTTGCGTTTCCCATACTGATTCACCATGGCCTGAATCTGTTGTGTTAAGTTGCGAAAATTTTGATCTCCCAACAGTGCTTTTGGCCGCGGAATGTCAAAAGGCACTACTTGAGAGACAGTTGTCGGTAATTTTAACTGACCAGCCTTTTCCGGGGGGAGAGATTCCCCTTTAAATTCAAACAGCACCCCGCCATCGATTTTCTTGATGACGCGCAACCGTTTTGTCTCTCGAATTTCTTCCAGCACCCACCGTTCGGTTCCCCGAAAACAGGTGGCTTCGTATACAGGGCTTGTCATTATTTCCAGAAGTTCAGCTTCCAATTTTTATGGCCAAATTGTGGCGAATGATCTCAATCCCCAAATCGAGGGAAAGCAGCCACTCCACCAGGCGGCCCACGGCCGTGTGTATTCCAATGGTCGGCCGGGGGAAGCCCAGATCGTGACAGGCGATTAACCAATCCCCATCAGCACGGGCTTGAATAAAGAGGGCTACCCGCTGCGGCATCGGGTCTTCAGCGACGTGGGTCTCGATCAGCAGCATATCCTGGTGCTTGTCGGCCGGATCAAGGGCCTGAAACATCTGGATCAAGCGCACCGGAATATCACCATCAAAGCGCTGTGGGGAAAAGCGATCGGCAATTTCAGTCAGCGGTCGGGGGGAGCGAACAACAACATGGGGCATCTGCAACTCCTGCGGGGCTTTTAATCTTGATTCGGCTGGTTGGCCATTGCGCCGCCACAAATAATAACGCGGCTGACGGCCTTCACGGAGGGCCTTCTGTTCATATTTGGTCACCAAACGGTCGGGGTCGTTTAGAAGATAGGGCTCGTTATAACGAGGAACAAAATAGGGAGTACGGGCCAGACAATCCTCGATTACTTCCTGATACCCCGGATCATCCGTGGCGATATTGAGCTGCCCGCCTTCAGCCATTCGACCGGCCAGCAACGTTAAAAAATGATCGTTGATGAGCTTGCGGTGGTGATGGGCAGCTTTGTGCCACGGATCGGGAAAGTTGATATAGAACCGGTCAACCGGCCGCTGGATTGCCCCCCAAAGAAGTACCTTCGCATCCCCGTGAACCAACACCACGTTTGGAGTGGGTAGACGGCCGGCTTTGCGCTCCGCTTTTTTTATTGAGGGCAGAGAGATTTCCACCCCGATCATATTGGCATCCGGATGACGAACGGCCAAATCGACCAGGAATTCAGCGTTGCCAAAGCCGATTTCGACAAACAAAGGCCCCGACCGGCCAAATAAAGAATCCCAATCTGTCGGCCACGCCAACCGGGATACATCATATGCTTTGAGGGTCATAACAGGCAAGTATAGCGCACGGGGGGGGAAATCGTGGTGGATTGGTGGATTGGTTTATTAGTATATTGGTTATTGGTTATTGGTTATTGGCTATTGGCTATTGGCTATTGGCTATTGGCTATTGGCTATTGGCTATTGGCTATTGGCTATTGGCTATTGGCTATTCATTGAGTATCGCTGCATCTCATTTTTATGTCAAGTCGCCGTCTCTCGTCTCTCGTCAGTCTGCAGGGACAGCCTGATCATGATCCGGCATTATAACTTCAATTTCACGAACGATGCGCACAAAATATGGCCACAGGCCGGAAAAAGCGGCCATCAAACCGGAAAACGACACAATCACCGCCATACCAGCTCCGGGCCCCGTGCCAAAAATCCAGCCCAGCGAAGAAGACAGGGCACCATTAACGGCCATGGCCGGCTCCATAATCTGATCGGCCAGAGGGCCGGCAATCAAAGTTCCCAACGGGTTGACCAGCCAGGCGATCAGCCGCCGAATCGAGAAGACCCGGCCCTGCAAATCGGCCGGCACCTTTCGCTGCCATATCGCCTGATTCGACCCGTTGATCAAAGGGATCATGGTTGCCCCAATAAATGAGGTCGTGGCCCAGATGATAGTCGACTGGCTGAGACCAAACGGCAGGATTCCCAGAAAACCGCTGATCATCCAGCCGATAAACACCCCATGAACCAATTTTTTGGGACCGCCCCAGGCCCCCATAATCGCTGCCCCAATCACGCCCCCCACTGCGCCAACCGACTGAACCGATCCTAGAATAATTTCATCACTCCCGGTGCGAGCCAAAATCATGGGTGCGATCAGCGTAAATGCGATGGTGGCAAAGAAGTTGCCCACTAAAAAGACGGTTTGCATGCCTAATAAAGATTTGCGCTTCCAGATATAGCGAAAACCAAACATCGATTCCTGCAAGAAACTTCCCCGACTGGCTTCTCCTTCTTCTGTTTTTTCCGGCTGCGGGATAATGATAAAGAGCAGTGCGCCAACCGATGCGGAAAATGTCACAATATCGATGAGCAATATCGTCCCCAGACCAAAGAATCCAAATAGGGCCGCCCCGAGAATCGGGGCAAAAATTCGGGAGCCATTTTCAGCCAGCGACGTTAATCCGTGGGCCCGGCCGTACTGCTCTTTCTTGATCATCGTTGACAGCGAAGCAGAGTATGCCGGCCACTGAAACGACTCTGTTGCGCCGGTCAGGGCGGCCGTGATATAGAGGTGCCACACTTCCAAAATACCGAGGTTAAAAAGAATCAAAACCGTAATGGTAGCCACACCCGCTCCCAAATCGCTGACGATCATCATCATCTTGCGATTCGAGCGATCGACAACCGCCCCGGCAAAGGGGCTAAGCAGGAGCATTGGGGTGATGTAAAAAAAGCCAACCAGGGCCAGGGCGGTGGCTTGACCGGTTTCTTCAAAGGCCCAAATCGTTAGGGCAAACTGGGTCATGGCGGTCCCCAAAAGGGAAACAACCTGGCCGATCCACAAAACTAAAAAAGCGGTCATGCCCGTCGGGCGGTTAGATTGCGTCATTGATGGTTCTCCTGAGTGATTAATCAGCTAAAATCGCAGGGCACTTTGAGGGCATGGGCTAGCCTCATTTTGTAGGCGTCACGCGAAATATTAACGACCCCAAACTGAGCCAAATGGTCCGTATTAAATTGAACATCTAGCAAAGTAAATCCCCGGGCGTTCAAATGATGAACCAGATAAACCAGGGCAACTTTGCTGGCTTCTGCGGCGTGAGAAAACATCGCCTCTCCGGCAAATAGTCCGCGCACGGCAACCCCGTACAGCCCCCCAACGAGCCGTCCGTCTTGCCATGTTTCAACCGAGTGTGCCCAGCCTAACTCATGCAAGCGGGTATACGATTTAATAATGTCTTCATTGATCCATGCTCCCGGCCGTTGCGGATCAGCACAATGGACCAAAACCTGCCCAAAGTCACTGTTCACCCGAATTTCAAACGGCAATTTGGTTGATCGATTTACCGTCCCAGGTAGAAACCGCTTCTTTGACCTGTCCGCCTGAACCACCCAGACGCGCTTCATGACCCGCTTCAGAGATCGTGAAACGTGAAGGTGATCGAGGGGCAATATGGCCCGCGGATCGGGATCATACCAAAATAATTCCCCGTTGTGAGACATGGGGAATATCCCTTGAATGTAGGCGGCGAGAAGCAGTTCGGGTGTTAATTTCAGGGAGGACATGATTAGCAGAATAGCACGAGGGATGGTCTCTTTGGGCTCGGTGCTGAAGGCCCGTGCTATAGTTCCAAAAATTCCTCAAGGCTGTTCAAAACGCCGCGCAGGCCATCGGGCCGAAACTCATAAATTTTGCGATCATCCTCAGAAAGGGTAATGCGGATCAAGCGCACCTGGCGCAGAATACGCAGGTGATGAGTGACAGTTGGCGGTCGCAGACGCAGCGCCTTGGCCAATTCCCCTGGGGAGTGCGGCTGATGACGCAGCAATTTTAATATTTTGAGCCGGGTCGGATCCGCCAACGTTTTTAAGGCTTGATGCATCACATTGGGAACCTGGTCACCAGGAATAAGTGGGACATTAGCCGGCCGCACGCCGTAAATAAAAAATAGGGTGTCGTGATCAATTTCAATATCGGCGATTAAGGGGGTCGTCCAAAACGAAGGGGCAAAAATTATTTTTTTGTATGGGCGCCGCAAATGATAGTTAATCCCTTCGGAAAGGGTTTCAAGCAGGGTGATCAGATCTACGTCTGCGGACAATTTTTTTCCGTCTGCGGCCGCCTTTATCAAATACGGCCGCACGCGATTTTCCTCTTCCGCATAAAAAATTTCAAAAAACTCCTCCATCGCTGGCAAAATGAGCGGTCCTAACCGTCTGGTGGCGGCCAGTAAATTGAGCCAGGCCTTTATATTATTCTTTCCTATCCCATCCTTTATCGACAGCTTGCGCAGCGCTTGGTACTCCTGCTCGTGCCATGAACCACGATCCATAATCTGATCGATAATATCCCGCATCTCAGGCGGATTATAGGAAAAATCATAAAGGTCCATGACCCGCTGCTCTGCAGGCGTGTTGGCCATAATTTCCAACGCCTGCTCGGCCGTTGCCGGTTCATCCATCTGATGAAACCAGGTCACCGGGACCCAGTGCATGGGAAATACCGCCTGCAACGTCTCTCTGGCAGCGGCTGACAGACGCGAACGCACGCCGGCGGCCCACGCCGGCCGCAGCTGATACGATTCCGGATTAAATATAATCGCCGCACTATCAAAAAAATCGATCGCCGTGTTTATATGCCAGGTCAAT
>JAAUYD010297019.1_pt1 | contig 16379 bp, 16 predicted proteins | sample 7278101 | NCBI WGS metagenome assembly JAAUYD01 (sample SAMN14350128, study PRJNA611818) | marine sediment metagenome | isolation source: surface marine sediment (0.6m) | place: French Polynesia: Moorea | collected 2018-08 | reverse complement strand
GGTTGTAGTGCCTACGCCTCGGAGAGCGACATCCACAATTCGTACCATATCCGGATCAATCGTCATTCGTCATTCCATGAAGTTTCACGAGAGAGGTTTCACGTGTCAATCTTAGCAGGTGTCTTAATCATCTGCACAGCAATCAAAGAGACCAGGCTCATGACGGCTCCGCCGATAAAGGGAATACGATAATCAATCATCCAAAACAAACCGCCGAGGGCGGGCAAAAAAACGGCCGCAATGTGATTGATGGTAAATCCGACGGCCATACTCGGCGCAATATCTCTGGGATCTGCCACCTTTTGAAAATAAGTGCGGATGGCTATGGAAAAGTTAAAAAAGATATGATCCAGAATATAGAGAAAAGCAATCATCAGTTTGGAGCCCGTTACGGCATACGCGCCAAATACGAAAATCAGGCTTAAATACTCCAGTGACAATACCTTTCTTTCGCCGAATCGGATAATACTTTTGCCGATCAAGGGGCTCAGATAATAATTGGAAATATTATTGACAACAAAAAGAACGGTGACTTCCTGGACTGAATCTTCAAATTTTTGTACCATTAATAAAACGGCAAATGCCATAAAAATCTGGCGCCGTGCCCCGGCCATAAACGTCAGAAAATAAAAGAGTCCGTATTTTCTGCGGACAATCATTTTCTTTCGCTGGGGGATGATCGTTTTATCCGTGGGGTCTTGAAGCACGGCCCAGATCGCGGCGGCAATAATAAGGCTTCCGAACAACAGATAAATCTTGGTAAAGTCCAATAAAAAAACGAATAAATAGATTAAAATGCCAACGGCGATGTTGGATGCCGCAGCATAACTGCGCTGCTTGCCGAATACCCAGGGAGATATTTTTTCATCGAAGTATTGCAACGTTAAAGACATGTTAGTGGTTTCATAATAATGAAAACCGAAACTCATGATCAGGGTCGTCAAAATGAGTCCAAAAAAGGAGGGAAATAATCCCGTCATTGCCACCCCAAGACCAAGCGTAAGAATCGACAGAGCGGACAGTCGATATTCTTTGATGAACATAATCACAAAAACGGCCAGCAAAGCTAAAAATCCCGGAATCTCTCTGATGGATTGAATCATTCCGACGTGGTGGCCGTTCAGTCCGGCGACATCCACGGCAAAATTGTTAAATAGTGTCAGCCAAGCCTGCAACCCCACGGTGGAGCTGATCGTTAATACGATCAGATATCGATACATGGGGTTCTTTTTCGTAATTGCAAGACCGTCCATTTTTTAAGTTTTACACAAGCACCGCGGTGTCAGTTATTGAGATGTTCAAAAAAGTGAACACCTATTTATTATAATATATCAGGTATTTATCTCTTATCCCAGCTGACAGAATATTCAGGGTTCAAAATATTGAACTTTCTCTAATATTAAAAAAATGTCATAAAAATTAAGAGGTTATTTAAATTTATTCCAAAAAGGTTAAATATTGTGAACCACATAGATAGTTGAACCTATCTGAATAGGAATTTAATGCCGGCATTGGGTTTTTAGCAAAGGTTATATCCAGTTGAAATTAAACAATATATTAAAATTACTTCATATTTCATGATTTCTGGCTAAAGTTGGCAAGATTTTTGCAATTTTTCAAGTCAGCCTAATTATTAACCTAATAATTTCTTCATCTGTTCTCCTCCTTGACGGCTATCCGGCAAACTCCGGGTAGCCGTTTTTTCTTGCTTGCAAAATCGCTTGATTTATGAGGGATAACACAGGTACCACTTTCTCAACATAATGATGCGATAAAAGCATGATTTCCACCAGTTCGATCCACGCGCAATAATTGATCGGACAAGCCGGCTGTGTTGACCGTTTTTAAAAAAGCAGGTAAATATGACATGTTGAGTCCGACTTCACAACCCAAATAAAAATAATGGTGCATATTTCCCTAAACCTGAATTGATTTTACAATGACGATAATCGATTTTCACACGCATATTTTCCCATCCGCGATTTGCCAAAACAGAAAACATTTTTTCCAATCCGAGCCTGCTTTCAAACTTTTGTATCAATCTGCCAAATCCAGATTGATCGGTGCCATCGAATTGTTAGACGCCATGGATGAAAATGAAGTAAATAAATCGGTTATATTCGGTTTTCCCTGGAAAAATCCCGAAACATTTAGAATGCATAACGACTACATCATGGAAATGGTTCAAAAGTACCCTCGCCGCTTTACCGGTTTGGGATGTTTTGATCCATCAGCCGTTCAGGCCGTTGCCGAAACGGAACGATGCCTTGAGGGGGGATTGGCTGGGATCGGCGAATTGGCGTTTTACCAGGCCGGTATTGACGAGCTCGCTTTAAAACAGCTTGGGCCCATTATGAAAATGTGCACCGATCGCGATCTGCCCGTACTCATTCACACCAACGAACCGGTCGGGCCTGCTTACCACGGGAAAACGCCCATTACACTGGCACAAATTTACCGCCTGATTAAACGATTTTCGGAAACCAAAATTGTTTTAGCCCACTGGGGAGGCGGACTGTTCTTTTACAGTCTCATGAAAAGGGATGTCAAGGAAAGTCTCGTTAACGTGTTTTTTGACACAGCCGCGTCACCTTTTTTGTATGATCCTGAAATTTATCAGCTTGCCGTCAGGCTATTAGGCGCTGACAAAATCCTTTTTGGCAGTGATTACCCGCTACTGTCACCGGCTCGGTATTTCGGTGAAATACGAGAAACAGAATTGACAAAATCCCAGATCGATAAGATCTGCGGAGGCAATGCCAGGCAGCTTTTTAATTCTGCAAAGAGCTCGGATGAATAATCATCTGCCGAATTGCTGCCCATCTAAGACCACTTTTTCAGGGCCTGGTCTCGGAAAAAGCTTATAGCTTGATCTGCCTGAGTTCTTCTAAAATCGGCTCCATTTTAGTGCGGTGCTCGGGTGGTATCATCAAGGCCTTCAGTGACCAGTTAACAATCAAACCGTTGGTTTCACATCTCAATCGATCCTTTGCATAGGCCTTCCGGTTTTCCTCGGATGCCATGACCTGCAACACGTCGCTTAAATTGCCGGAACAACCGTCAGAATCCAGATGCTCGATTGTTTGTAAAAAGACGGTGTTCACCGAGGCCGTAAATTCGTCAATGTCAGCATATCCCGTCTCAGCACAGTTTCTACGTGATACAAAACACCGGCATCCAAAAGGCCGCAGGTCGTAAATGGCACAGACGTTTTTGGCCAGCAGTGAACATTCTTCCCAATCGGTTGCCATTTCTTCTTGCGGCACTTTGGCATCTGCGGCATATAATTCAGCCAGTCGATTGGTGGATACCTGCGGCCGATAGCTGTTTGTCGCAGCCCTATGTTTGAGCCCATCGATGATATCCATCTTCCCGGCAGCCATAAGGTGATCTACAATTTTGTAACCCTCCAGCGTGGTCAGGGTCACATTGCTGGTACAGCAATGAGCGCAATATTTCTTACAGGCCATATCCAAAGTGTCGCAATATCCATCATAGACGGCGTATATTCGGTCTAAGGCAGCTATTTTTTTTTCAAGCATCAAATTATCCTTGTTTGCTATATTTACGGTAAAAAGCGCCGATAACCTGCTGGGGCGTGGTGTTGGTCAGACACGTGGGATCATCGCAGTTGGCTTCCACTGTTTCAAAACACGGGTGGCACGCCATCTTCGGTCTCACAATTTCGACATTCCGCCCCACCGGGGCCCATCTTTTAGGATCGGCCGGACCGAATATCACGATGGCCGGCAGGCCTAAAAGTGCTGCCAGGTGACTTGGTCCGGAATCATTACCAATATATCCACCGGCGGAGTTGAGCAAACTCATCAGATCAAGCAAATCAGTTAAAATATGTACGGTCCGGTTCGGGAGCTGTAACCCGGCCACCAGATCTTCCTCAGCTGGTCCCACAATGAACTGCGGCTTTAATCCATCGGATGTTAACATCGCTTCAACTTCAAGAAAATGAATCATCGGCCAGCGTTTGCGGCGGCTTCCAGCGCCGGGATGGAGCATAATTCTATCATGTTTTTTAGGCTGGCTCGCACAGTTCGGCAGCGGGATATCATCAACCACGGCGTCCGCTCGTTTTAATAATCTGCAATTTACGAGATTTTCCATCACAAATTCAGATAGATGTATCTGCACATTTTCAGGCGGTTTGGGAGAAATAAAACAAATGGGGACAGATGTGATATGATGGATCGTCTGTTTGAGCTGATCAGAAAAGGTAAATAAAATAATGTTCGTGTAGGCGCTTAAGAGGTTTTTTATTTTCGAATCAACCCGATCGGTGAAAAGCGAGGAAATATGTGCCGCCTCTAACGGATAACACGTTTCGACAATTCCCAGCGCCTTGGTCAGTTTCCCAATCCCGCTCTGACACAGTATATCGATGGTGTCATAATATTTTTGCAGCCGCAGGAGGGCCGAAAATGTCAGGATGATATCCCCCAGGGCGCCTTGATGGATGATGAGCAGCCTTTTATTTGCCATCATTTTTCCATAGCGCCAGAAAACTACCTGCCGGCGCTTGAATATAATTTTGAATGGGTTCACATTTTACAAGGATGTTAGACAGTCGACACATTGGGGAATAGGTTGAAGAGATTTCATAGTTGATGATATGTAATGAAGGGACACATCCGTCAAACCGCATAATCCGTGCATGGAATTGATGTAGCAAAACGGCTAATCCAAGTTTATCGCATTGCTGGCTGTCTGTGGGCTTTCGGGAAACAGTTGATCTGCCATCATCTGCATACGAGTCTGCAACAATAACTCAAACCGGGCATGCTGATCTGAAGGCAATGGTTTGCCCCTGGCGGTTTTGATACTGTTGGGGTTCACCGGCTTGCCGTTGATACGGGTCTCATAGTGCACATGGGGGCCGGTAGCTTGGCCGGTCCGCCCGACTTTGGCAATCGCTTGTCCCTGTTTCACGGGCATGCCCTTCTTGACCAGCAGGCGGCTGCAGTGTCCGTAGTAGGTCTTGAAACCGTTGGGATGGCGGACGATTACCAATTTGCCGTAGCCGCCTCGCCGGCCAGCGAATTCTACGGTGCCACTGGCTGTGGCATGAATGGGCGTGCCGTGAGGGGCGCCGTAATCGATACCGGTGTGACGCTTGTATTTTTTCGAGATGGGATGGTAGCGCCTTATTGAAAAGGATGAGGTGCGCATGCCGAATTTAACCGGGATGCGCATAAACATCTTGCGCAGCGGAACACCATTTTCATCATAATAGCCCGCTTGGCGGCCATCGTCGAAATAAAAGGCGAAAAAGGTTTCATTGCTGCCAATGTATTGGGCGACGAGGATTTTGCCATACTTTACAAAGCGTCCCTTGAGGCTATATTTTTCAAAAAGAATCCGAATGGTGTCCCCCTTGCGGGGAAACAGATAGAAATCGATGTCCCAGGAAAAGATATCGGTAAAGGCAGCTACCAGGTGGCTGGTCTCCCCTTGTTCGGTAACGGCTTGATAGAGAGAGCTTTCAATGGAAAAGGTCTTGGCAACGATCTCCTTTTCTAGTGAAATCTCTTGACGATAGGTGTGGAACGCACCGTTGTCGGTTCTGACAGCGACATATTGATTGGTAAGTCCCGTTCTATAAACCAGTTTCTGTAGCTTCTTTTGAGGGGTCAGGCGAACCTGGTATTCATCTTTGGGCCGGGCCTTGCGAAAATCGAATACTCCCTGGAACGAGCGCGCCAGGGACAGCACTTCCGATGGGGCGACCCCACGGCTTACCAGTTCGTTATAAACGGGTTGTCGTCCGATTTTGCCGTCGATGACCGTCAAGGGTACGTTGGACTCGGAAGTTGAAGGGTATTGCTTCTGGAGACCAACCGCAACCGGCGCACCAGATACACCTTGGGTAGTCAAACGAAAGGCGCAGGCAGGATTGTTCAGTATCGCAAAGAGGATTGCCAGGCAGATCAGGACCATCGATGGGTTAGCGAAGCGCTTTTGGAATTCAGTCATAGATTTTAAATCGGATCGGATATCGCGTATCGGTGTCCGGTTATCGAATTGGAAATTTGTGCTCCTATATCTTAACAGCGACCACTTGTCAACTTAATAGATCTCATGAATCCTGATTTACTTTTTGAGCGACTGGATCTAAATAAGGACGGGCGTGTTTCTAGATCAGAGCTTCACACAGCCGCAGAGCGTATGGACTGGCACTGGCAAGAGGCGCCCATTCTTGCGCTGCTTGATCTCCTGACCATTTCTGAATCCATTACCAAAAAACAATTCTCCGTTTATATGCAGCAAATCGCAGACGATCCGATGGGTCCCTACGGCAGGGTGCTTTTAAACGCACCAGATTATCTGACATCCTCACGACCGAGACTCAATCAACCTTTCCCCCGGCAGCTATCAGGAGCTGATGACTTATCGAATAAACACCGGCAGCATTTTGAGGATAACGATGTTGAAGGAAAACTCAACACGGTTCTGGAGAAACAGTTTGGGACGGAGATCGCCCATGGCTATTCCAGCTTGCTTGGGAGGTCAGATACCTATCGAACTTCAACCAATGATGCGGTCCTTCTGATCATTGATCCCCAGCGGTCATTCACCAAAGGTGCCTGGAAGCAATCAATCGGCATAGATGCCACAACCGACGTCAAGCCGATCGAAATCGCTTTCAACAACTGCGCCAGGCTCTTGGAGTCAATATGCGGCCGCATGGAGACCATGTTTACCCGCTGTCCGTTTCCGCCGGGGAGTTACGACTGGGATGAGAGATTGGTCGGTATCATTGACAGCAAGCAGAAATATTTCATCAAGCCTGGAAACAGCGTCTTTTTTCCACCTCTCAATGGTTTTACAGATTGGCTGAAGTTCTGTGTCTCGAAAGGAAAGGGTGCGCTGATCATCGGCGGGTGTACCCTAAACAGCTGTGTGCGGGTATCTTCGATTGAAAGCGCAAACCGTTTGATAAACCGAAATATCAGGGTTGTTGTGGATTTGAGCATATGCGGTGCCCGTCTGCGAAATTATCTTCCATCACCTTTCTATGGAGGCGTCTCAGCCGTTGAATCGGCCATCCGCCAGATGACAGATGCCGATGTGCAGGTGGTGCGGCGGGTGGAATATATTTAACTGGGTTCAGTGTTCAGCACCGCCTCTGGCCGAAAAAACGGCCTGTCTGATCGAGAAAGAAAACTGACCACTTGAAACGCTCATTGAATACAATACCGAATCGATAGGCCGTACAGCATTTCGATGTTTGGGCGCACGGAGTTTTCACACGATTTATGGACAATTGGTACACACATGCCATCATTGCGTTGATTCTAATGGGAACGCAAAGTTTTTTATACAAGGTTTCGGCTGAAAGGAACTGCAATACCGCGCTGACGACATTTTCCTTTATGGCCACGGTGGCGCTTTTGAGTTCGGCCCTGTTCTTCATTCGCAGAGAACCCGCTCCCAACATGTTTTTCACTTTGATTATGGGTATTTTAAACAGCAGCGCTTTTTTATTGGCTACCATGATGCACATCGAAGCATTAAAGCGTCTGCCGGCAAGTATCGTCTATTCGATCATCCGGCTGAATGTGGTGGTGGTTGTCTTATTTTCGATTATTTATTTTCGGGACCGTCCGACGATCAATCAAATCTCAGGAATTGTGCTCGCCGTAATTATTATCTTACTTCTGACACGACAAGCGGAATCTGAGAAGCCCTCGGTCAAACAGACGAAACGTGGCTTGATTTTGGTTTTTGTTTCACTTTTTTGTGGTGCAATTGCATCTATTTCGAGCAAATTCGCGGCAATGCATGCCAACCCTCTGAGCTTTATGGCCATTTCATATTTCTTTTCGACTTTATTTGCTATCGGATTGAGAAACAAACTATTTCATGGTGGGGATCAAGCAAGCGATAAAAAGGATAAGGAAGCTCTGGTTATCGGATTTTCAATAGGCATTGTTAATTTTGCAGGATATTACGCTTTTCTAAAAGCCCTTTCGATCGGTCCGCTGTCTATCGTCATCTCTATCATCGGTCTTCATTTTGTTATTGCTATCCTACTGTCGGTCCTAATCTATAATGAAAAATTGACCCCATCCATAATGACCGGGATCTCCCTGACGATTTTATCGGTCATTCTATTGCATCATTGATTGCAAAACTGATTTCAAAACAGCTGAGGTTGTGAATGGAAAGTACTAAGAAAGTGAACGGCCAAGGGCTTGCTCGACGGATTTTCTGAACTCGTCCGATATATCGATGTCAACTTTCATCTCTGAAATACCGACCTCATCGGCTGCATTTTTGACGGCAGCCAGAACATCGCGGATTTCTACATCCGATACCTCTGCGGGCGCCTTGAGCTGATGGGTGCCATCCTCACCAGTATCACTGATCCCGGCCAAAATCGTTTCGGCGATTTCCCACCCGATTTTTCCTTCGGACAGTCCCCTAGCCAAACGGTTCAGATCGATGCCAGCAGCAAGCTTTTCAGCGCTGCTCAAGCCCGAGGGCACGACATAGCTTTGCTCAAACTGGATGACGAGACCGATAGTCAATGCCGGACATCTTACCATGTTTTCAAAGATTAAACCGAGTTCCGCCGTAGAGATTTCCCCGGCCAGGTAATCTTTATTTATTTGATGTATAATTTCAGTTAGCTGTGACTTTTCCTTGGCGGGTAATTCGGAATTGTTGATCATGGCGTTCATGGCTGCGGTAAGGCCGTGTGCGATCCAAATGTGACGATTTTTAACCGCATAAACGCCTGCTGCGACGAAGATTACCAATATAACGATGATGGCAATTAAGAGGGCGTTGGCAATGCCGGTCTGGCTCATTAGCCTATTCGAATTCATTTGTTTTTGTCTTGGCGCGTTTGGCTGATGTTTCATTTCCAAGTCTCCGGTATCTTTTAACAATATCGACAAATTTTTAGATTTATTGAGAACAAAATCTGATGAATATTTCGGTGTGCCGATGCCAATTTTACCGGAATTGGGCCTGCCTCTTGCGTGGGTGCGGTTGGGATCTTATCTTATTTCCCATAACCTAATAGTTCATTGCTAAAACGTAGTGAACGCAAAGAAAAGTAACAAAATAAAAAACTACAGCGTCCTTGGCGTTTCTGTAGTGAACAATAACCTCGACAACTAAAAATACTGGAGAAAAATCATGCCTATTTATGAATATAATTGCGACCACTGCAACTATAAATTTGACCGGATGGTAGCGACCCATAATGATCAGATGAACTGCCCGCTCTGCCAGGGAGAAGTGAAGAAACTGATGTCCTCATTTTCGGTCGGTACTTCCAACAACGTCAGCGGCGGCATCCCGGCGGCAGCGGGGCCCAAGATGTGCACGAATTGCTGACCGTCACCGGTTGGTTGTAATCAAAATTAAACCACAGGTAGGGTTGAGTCTGGCAATGAGAATTTCATATTAAAATTCATTATGAATTGTTTTGCCGCAACCAGCGCACGCTATTGGATCGACATTGGGGGCAAGTGCGTTCCCGCTTGGCACTGAATGTACTGCCCCAACGATGTCCGCAGCGCATGCATGCAAATTCGGCGTCTTGATCTTCATCGGCCGGCTTGGGATTGCGTGGTCGGGGCACCCTAGCCTTGACCAAAGCGCTGCGGGTAAACTCCAATTCTTTTGCAGTTACCGTCTGACGCTTTTTCTCCGTTTCCTGCATGATGCTCTGCCAGCGTGCACCTTCGGCTGCAGAACACCATTCCAGCAACAGTCTGTCAGGTCGGATGCCGGCCTTTTCAAGACCGTTCCACAATCCATCAACTCGCCTTACAGTGCTGCGGTTGGCGTCGATGTAATGGCAGTCCACGTAGTGGCAGCCAGACACAAGCACCACCGGTGCACCTTTTTGAAATGCGTACCACACAAATTCCGGATTCACGCGACCTGAGCACATGGTCCGGATCACGCGTGCATTGGGTGGATATGCCATGCGGCTTACGCCTGCCGTATCGGCCCCGGCGTAGGAACACCAATTACATGCAAAGGTGACAATTTTTTTGGGGGAATCTTCATCCAAGATGGCGTCAATCTGCGCATAAATAGCCTGATCTGGAAAATGACGCATTTCTATGGCGCCAAATTTGCACTCAGCAGCGCAGGTGCCGCATCCGGCACAAGCTGCGCTGATTATCTGCGGAACCTGCTTCTTTTGCCAGGTGATCGCACCAAATGGACATACCTTAGCGCATTGGCCGCATTTCGTACAGGCTTCCTCAAACACGGCCGCCGTGATGGCTTCTACCGCAAACCGGCCTTTGCCCAGGAGGATGGCGGCGTGTGAGCTTGCGGCACTGGCCTGGGTGACGCTTTCACGGACGTCTTTGGGACTCTCGGCCGCACCGGCAATAAAGACACCCTTTGTCGGTGTATCCACCGGGCGCAATTTCGCATGGGCTTCCTTTAGAAAACCGCTCGGCGATTTGGCGATACTGGTCATCTGCCGGATGACCTCGGTATCGGTAGCCGGTGTGGCGCCGACTGCCAACACCAGCATGTCAAATTCATGATTCTCAAGACGTTTTTCGATGGTATTTTCGACCGTCACCAGTAAATTACGTGTGGGTGGATCTTCACGTACCTCACCGGGTAATCCACGTATATAGCGCACCCCATAGCCTCTGGTTCGCATCAGAAGCTCTTCAAAACCTTTTCCATAGGCGCGCAGGTCAATATAAAAAACGGTAACTTGGGTATCCGGGTAGTTATCCATCAGGTACTGGGCGCTCTTGATGGTGTTCATACAGCAAATCGTGGAGCAATATGGATTGCCGCGTTTCTGATCCTGGGTTCGTGAACCAACGCACTGAACAAATCCAATGCGTTGAGGCCTTTTCAAATCCCCGGGCCGGCCCAGATGGCCCTCCAACGGCCCGCCGGTGGAGATCAAGCGCTCAAATTCAATGCTGGTGACCACATTCGTAAAACGCGTATAACCGTATTCGTCAAGGGCTGTCGGGTCATAGACATCCATGCCGGTGGCAACGATAATGGCCCCGACGTCAATTTCGCGCAGTTCGTCTTTCTGGTCGAAGTTAATACTCTTCTTTTCACAGATTTCAAGGCACTTACCGCAAGCGATTGGATTGTCTCCCAAACAATCGTCAGCCGATATGATATAAGCAGAGGGTACGGCCTGGGGAAAAGGAATATAGATCGCCTTGCGACTGCTCAGGCCCATTTGAAATTCGTCGGGTACCACCACCGGGCAGACGGTTGTGCATTCGCCGCAGGTGACGCACGCCTCTTCATCGACATAGCGAGCCTTTTTGCGAATCCGGGCTTTGAAGTTGCCCACATATCCGGATATATCTTCCAATTCCGAGTGGGTCAGAAGTTCAATTCTGGGATGTCGACCGACATCCATCATCTTAGGACCCAGAATTCAGATGCTGCATTCAATATCCGGGTAAACTTTGTCAAGGTGGGCCATAATCCCACCGATAGAGGGCTTTTTTTCAACCAGGTAAACCTGATGGCCTGCCTCCGCCAAATCCAGGGCCGCCTGCATACCTGCCACCCCACCACCGATAATCAATGCCGCGTCAGTGACCGAAATTTGCTCCTCATCCTGAGAGGAAAGCCACTTTGCCCTTGATACCGCCACTTTAACAATGTCTTTTGCTTTGTCTGTGGCGGCCTCACGGTCTGGAGTCACCCATGAGCAATGTTCGCGGATGTTGGCCATCTCCAGCAGATACGGATTGAGTTCCGCCCCCTGAATACATTCCCGAAAGATCGGTTCATATGAGGAGGGAGAGCAGGATGCAACTACGACGCGATTCAACCGATTCTCAAAAATAGTCCGCTGGATCTCCTGTTGTCCCGGGTCAGAGCAGGTGTACTTGTTGCGAACCGACACGACAACATCCGGTAAGGCCTCAGCGAATTCGCGCACTTCCTCGGTGTTAACAATTCCGGCAATATTTGATCCACAATCGCATACGAAAACCCCGACACGCAAATCTTCGTTAGCCAACGTTTTCCTCCTAATTTAAATTTAATTCATTTAGACTGGATTTCCCGAACTCAATCTGCTCTATCCCGCTGCCACATCTCATAATGGTGACCGCGAATTAGTTCTTTTTCTTTCCAGGCTTTCCGATCGCGGACAGCTTGTTCGATGGCATCCTGAAATGCTTGCCGGAATTCATCCGAATCAAACTGTGCTTTGGGAAAAAAGTCAAAGGCCTGAAACTGCTTGAAAGCTTTGCGTTGAGTCTCCATAGTTCCGTACCCGGTTACCATGATGACCCGCGTAAAAGAGAGTCGTTTTCGGATTTCGGCCAACAGCCGCATGCCGTCCTCATTGGCTTCTTCAGTCTCTATCAAACGGATATCCAAAATCACCAAATCCAGGTCTTTGTTTTCCTTAATATACACCAATGCCGCATCTTTGGTGCCCACCGCTTCCACGAGATGGCCCTCACGCTCCAGCAGACCAGATAACATGTCGCGCCAATCGGCATAATCGTCGACAATTAGAACGTTGCCTCGCATCTTTTTCTCCAATAATCATTTACTGGTTCAGCGTTCGCCGTTCAGGGTTCAAGGTTTTGTTTTATTCTCACTGACAGCAGGCAACCGCACGGTAAACGACGCCCCTTTACCCAGATCGCTGTGGCATTCGATCGAACCGCCCTGACGTTCAATAAACGTGCGCAACCACCACAGCCCAAATCCCAGTCCGGCATCACTGTGTTGAAACATTTTCCACATATGAACCATCTGGTCCTTAGGAATACCTCTGCCGGTGTCGCTGATCTCAGCAACTACCCAAATACCGCCATCATCTTGTTCTGTACGTGTATTCACATGCAGCCGCCGCTCCTCTCTGTGCTGCATAGCGTTGCGCGCATTAATGATTAACTCGAGGAATATATCGACCAAAAGCAGACTGCAATTTACCTTCGGAAGATTCTCTTCGAAATTTCGGGTCACCTCAATTTCTGCCGGCAGATCAGCAGACTCTAAAGCTTCGATCAGCAGTTGGCTGACATCCAAGCGTGCGGCGGGACCGGATTCCTTGAAGGGTCGAAACAACGCATCGCTGAGTTTGAGTGCAAACTGCGCATTTCGCTCGATGCGTCCTAAATTGGCTTCGATCCAATGCCGCTCTGAATCAGGCATTTCTATTTTAGCAAGCGATCGCATCGTTTCATTGGCGCTCACCGGAACAATTCCCATCAGATTATTGATGCGATGTGCCAAGGCTGTTGCTGCTTGACCCATAACCGCCCATTTTTCAGCGGCCAGCCTCTTTTCCTGCTCAGCCAGAAGCTTTTGGTGTTGACTTGCGTTTTGGATCGCGATGACGGCTTCCTGCGCCAAAGCCACCAGAAGCTCGACATCCTGTTGGTCAAAAGCTGCCACCCGTGAGCTCTCTATAAGCAAAACGCCTAAGAGCGAATCCGGTTCGGATGGATCCTCTAAGCCATATTGCAGGGGCACCGAAATACTTGAACGCATATCCTCAAATAATACGATGTTTAACGGATCATTACGAACATCAGGGCTCAGATAAGGCCGTCGGTGTTCTGCCACCCACCGAACGATTCCCTGTCCAATCCGCGGGGTGTAGGCCAGTTTTTCGGGCGTCCAGCCATCGCCGTAATGGGCTTTAAGAACCAGTTTGCCGGATTCAGGATCCAATTGCCGCAATGACCCGTGTTCGGCATTGACCAGTTCGGCGGCCTTTTCAAGAATCAGATTCAATACGCGCTCCGATTCTAGACTGGATGTAAGGGCAACGTCAATGGTGTGCAGCGTTCGAAACTGGGCCGTCATCCGCGCCAGCCGCTCGTTTTGCTGGCCAACCGACGCCGTCATATCCGCCAAGGATTGAAGCAGCGCCATATCGCGATCCCGAAAAGTCCGTTTGACGTCTCCATCAAATACAATGAGCACCCCACGCACGGCATCCTGCCAGATCAATGGGGCCGCCAAAGATACGGAAGAATCGGGACACGTCTCCGTCAGGGCTTCCCTGGTGCTCATCACACGGCTTGGCAGGCCATCATCCCAGGGTATCTGCTGCAGGTTATGGGTTGCCACTCGTGATAAGCGCTCCGTTTCCGAATCCCACAGGTAAAAACAGCTGCCGTCAGCTCGGCACTGATACGTTGCCTGACGGACGACACTTTGAAGGAAAGCCGGATCCAGAATTCCAACTGCGGTTGATGGGTTTGCCACCATCGTTCTCACATTGGCCTTGCAAATTTTCCGAGAAAGTTATCGATATGCTACAGTTCGCTATTTAATCGAAGCTATCGCAGTGCCCGCTTTATTTACCAAAAACCAGCAATATTTTGGCCAAGTTTCATAAGAGCGGGAGCCCTTCGCCAAAAAAACGGCCAGTCTGATCGAACAAGAAACTTGATGAATTCGTTAAAATTTTAAAATTTCTCTAAAGCGTCTTTCCGGCGAAGCTTGTGCCGGACTCGATCCGGTAGCCGGAATCCAGTAATTCCAGCAGTTTCTGGATGCCGGATCCGTCATCCCGGACTTGATCCGGGACCGGCATGGCGAATACAGAACTTTTTGCGAAAACCAACAAAGTTTGGCAATGTAGTTTTCACACATAAAATTATGCGATTGCATCTACCTTTCCTGACAGCTATAATCGATCCGCCAGAACGGTCGCCAGGTCGCGAACTGCAATATCGATTTCATTCTTCAGGGAGGGGTCCTGCTGCGCACATTTGAAATGAATCTGGCATTTGATGCAAGTTGTTATGAGCAGCTCAGCACCGGTAGCCTTGGCCTCCCTTAGCCGTTGGTCCTGGATATTTTTGCTCACCTTTCCGCAGGACGTCCAGCCAGTCGTTCCACAGCAGAGACTCGCTTTGCACGTGTGTTCCATTTCAATTAGATCCAGCCCTGCGCCCATAATTAACGAACGCGGATCGTCGTAAATACCTAAGTGACGGCTCAGGCGACACGCGTCTTGATAGGTGACCGTGCCCTCCAATTTTTTCAAATTCATATTCAAGTTGAAATCCTGAGACTGTTGGCGAATGAACTGGCTCAGGTGCATCACCTCCAGGCCGTGATCCTCAACCAGTTTGGGGTAGTCCAGACCGAGGGTTCGGGCACACTCGGGGCAGGTAGATACAATCCGTTTGACGCCTGTGGCTTTGATGCGGTCAAGATTTAGACGCGCCAAGGCGCGAAAGGTATCCAAATCACCTTCCCAGATTTGATCGTGACCACAACAGCGCTCATCATTCAGAACTTGCGGTTCAATCCCTAAAGCGTTTAAAATCTTCACCGCTGCGCTGGCAATCTCTACACCTTCGATACCTAAATTTCGAAACAATATATCGTAGTACGGTAAACAGCCTGCGAAATACAAGGTGTCAGAGTCGTCAGATATCTTTAACTCATTATTCAGCCACCCAAGCCGTCTTTGTTCGAGGTCGGGGTCTGTCATCATCCGGGCCCAGGTTTGGATGGTCTCACCGTGGGTGCACGCCCCTGACCGACCGTTTTTTCTAGCCAATTCACGGGCATCCCGCACAAATTCAGAAAAAAATACATCCGATGGACACAGTTCGCTGCATCGTTTGCAGGTTAGACATGACCAGAACAAAGGATCATCGAAAACATCTGCTGGATTGCCATTGAGGGCTTTTTCCACCAGCAGGCGCGGTGTTGTGTAGCCTCGGCTTTCCCAGGGCGTGATGGGGCAAACCGCGCTGCATTTTCCGCATTCCACGCAATACCAGGCACGGTTGCGATCTATGATATCCCTTATTCGGTTCACAAGAATCCCTAACTTTGATTTAAACCGATCTCCTCGACCGATAAGAACCCAAAAAGATTCTAAGGATCTGAAGAGACATTTGATGCTTAATTCAAATACGAAATTCGAATATCGAAATCCTAAACAAATACGAAATTCTAATTTTCAAACTCTCAAAACATGCATGTCAAAATACTCAAGATCTGCTATTAACTTCCAATTTATCTTATTTAATGAGCCAATAGGTTTTTCGTTGATGGTTCTGAAATTGCGATTTTGACCATTCGAGTTTGTTTCGAAATTCGGATTTCGTAGTTCGGATTTATTTTGTTAAAATTGTCTTCGTTCCCTTCTCGACGACTTCATGCGGCCACTCGCCACTTTACAACAATACTTCCTTTCCGTTCAGTCCGTCTACAAAGGATTGTACTTTTTCAACCCAGGTGTCACCATCGCCGGCAGTTAACCGAACCATCTGAAGACGCTTATTGGAATACCCCAACAGGTGCAGCAGATCGCTGGTAACGGTAAACATTTCCTCAGCCCGGTTATTTCCAAAGTCATAATGGCATTCACCGGGCGGACAACCTAAGAGCAATACACCGGC
>JAAUYD010134013.1_pt1 | contig 16382 bp, 9 predicted proteins | sample 7278101 | NCBI WGS metagenome assembly JAAUYD01 (sample SAMN14350128, study PRJNA611818) | marine sediment metagenome | isolation source: surface marine sediment (0.6m) | place: French Polynesia: Moorea | collected 2018-08 | reverse complement strand
GATTGTCTACTCTGGGAACTGCCCGCCTCGCTGATGGATGGACTCCATTCGTTAAGCACATCACACCGAACAAGCCTGATGGTGACGATGTTGTGTGCGTTCGAAGTTTTCGTGCATCGATTGACTGGGTTGAGAGATATCGTCATCGGCGTGCCGAGCGCAGGGCAACTGGCGTTTGATTGCCCCGCTTTGGTTGGGCACTGCGTGAATCTGTTGCCTATGAGAACCTACGTCGAGCCGACTTTAACGTTTGAGGACTACTTGGCGTCGCGACGCGCTCAAGCGCTCGGAGACTTTGACAATCAGAAGTTCACCTACGGTAGCCTCATCAAGTCATTGCGGCTTGGGAGGGACCCAAGTCGCATGCCGCTCACCGCGCTCATGTTCAATATTGACCAGCCGCTTGACGGAGTGGATTTCGAAGGACTGGAGTGCCAGATTGGCTCCAATCACCGCAAATTTGAGGCCTTCGAGCAGTTCTTCAACGTGGCCGTTGAGAGCGACAAAGTCGTAATTGAATGTCAGTACAACACCAATCTATTCGAAGAATCGGTGATGAGGCACCGTCTCGAGTCATTCCAGGCGTTACTGCAGGCCGTTGTTGACGCTCCGGGGCGGGTCATTGAGCAATTGAGTATTGTGTCTGAACCTCAGACGAAGATGCTATTCGACGACCTTGGTGCGGGGCATCGTCTCGAAATCCGACAACCATCCTGTATTGCCGAATTTGATTCCATTGTCGAGTCCGCGCCAGACGCGATTGCTTGTGAGTTTGGCGATGTTTCGCTGAGTTATTCCCGTCTGAGTGAGCTATCTAACTCACTTGCGTCTGCTCTGAGCGCGCGACAGATCGGCCCCGGAGATAAGGTTGGTCTGCTCCTGCGCCGCTCCGAGATGCTGCTAATTTCTATGTTGGGCGTGATGAAAGCGGGTGCTGCATTCGTGCCGCTGGATCCGGAGTTCCCGCAAAAGCGCTTGGATTTCATAATCGAAGATGCGGGAATGTCGGCGGTGCTTGTTGAGGACGACACGATTGAGCTGACAACCGAGCAGTCGCGCTGTGTGCCCCTCGCCGAACTCATGAACGATGGCCACGAGGCCAGTGATCTGCGCAAGCCACCAGAGGGAAAAGACAACGCCTACATGATCTACACGTCGGGTTCAACAGGCCGACCGAAAGGAGTACAGATAAGTCATCGCAACCTTCTCAATTTCCTTCTCTCCATGGCAGACACCCCCGGGCTAGATCGAGAGACGCGTCTTCTTGCGGTCACCTCGGCGTCGTTTGACATTTCCATACTTGAAATGTTGGGACCGCTCATGGTCGGTGGAACAGTTGTGATTGCCGATGCAGACACTACGAAAGACGGGGTCTTGCTACGAAAAGCGTTGGAGACCAAAGGCATTTCGTGTATGCAGGCGACTCCGTCGACATGGCGGATGTTGTTTGAGTCTGGATGGGAGGGCAATAAAAAGTTGCTGGTCATGTGTGGAGGAGAGGCGGTGAGTCCGGATCTTGCTGACCGGCTGGCAGCCAAGCATCTACAAGCATGGAATATGTACGGCCCCACGGAAACCACAATCTGGTCGACGGTGGGATTGCTCAGTGCAGGCGAGAGGCCGGTCAGACTTGGTGCTCCGATCCACAACACTCGGCTGTACGTGTTGGATTCGAATAGGCAAGTGGTGCCGCCGGGCATCGCCGGTGAGCTTTATATAGGCGGCGACGGCGTAGCTATGCAGTACTGGAAGCGACCCGAGTTGACCGAGCAGAAGTTCGTTGAGCTCCCATTTGCAGACGGTATGGTCTACTCGACGGGGGACGAAGTTCGATATCTTTCTGACGGGGGACTGGAGTTTCTAGGTCGATTAGACGGTCAGATCAAGCTGCACGGGTATCGGATCGAGCTCGGTGATATTGAGGCAGCGATACAGCGCCATGAGAATGTTGCCGAGGTCGCTGTAACAGTTAAGGAATTCGGCCAAGACGATAAACGCCTCGTAGCCTACGTTAGGACTAGAGACGGAGATGTCGAAGCGACCGAGGTGAGGAAATTTGTTTCGGATGACTTGCCGTCGTACATGATTCCTCATCACGTCGTTCAGTTGGCAGAATTCCCACTTACACCAAACCGCAAGCTAGATCGAAAAGCGCTTCCTTTGCCGGAGGGAGGGAAGGAAATAGGTGACTCTGATCGAGGCGAGCTCGAGACAGATACTCAGCGAGCCATCGCTGATATCTGGAAACGCGTACTGGGTGTTGGTGAGGTCGGCAGCAACGATGATTTCTTCGACCTCGGTGGGCACTCGATCCTGGTAACCAAAGTTGTGGCGTTGATCAAGACGGAATTGCAGCAAGAGCTTCCCTTCCGACGATTCTTCGAGGCGCCAGTGCTCGCTGATGTGGCCGACGCCGTTGACGCTCTGGCGGTGCTGTCCGAGATTCCTTCAGGCAAAAATCACTCTGGTGAAGTAGAGGAAATCGAGTTTTGACAATCACTCAGTTATTGAGAAGTCTGCGCGACGTCGGCATAGAGCTGACTGTCGACGGCGGAAGATTGAAGTGCATGGCGCCTAAAGGCGCGATGACGAAGGAACTCGCTGACAAGATTCGGGAGCATAAACAGGCACTCATCGACCTTTTGACTCAATCGTCGACGTCGTTAGCCGGGCGGGATGAATCTCGAGAAATTGAGCCGTCGCCGGCAGGAAGTCGTCTTGCTCTTACGACTGCATTGGAGGGGTTTGCATTTCGCCAAAAGCTGGAACCAGACTCGCCGTTTTTGAATCTGCCTGGCGCATGGCATCTAGTGGGTGATCTGGACCTTGATCGACTTAGGGCGGCCATCAATGAGTTCTATCGGCGCCATTCCATTCTTCGTGCAACGATTGATGCGGATGAATTTGGAAATTGTTTCAGGTTGTCGGAATTCACCGAACTGGAAATTCCGCTGCTTGATTTTAGTGATTCCGACGTCGAGCGGCGAGATGCTGCACTGATCGACTATCTCGAGTCGCGCGGGAAAGACCACGTTGCCCTAGACAAAGGACCACTTTTCCAGTGCGAGATACTCAACGTTGATACCTCGCACCACGTGCTGTTCGTTCTTGTTAATCATGTTGTGTGGGACGGTTGGTCATTCGACATATTTCTCGAAGAAATTGATACTTTCTATCGTGGCAGCGATGCGGCGCCGCATCTTCCTATCCAGTACTGTGACTATGCCAATTGGCAGCGCGGAATGATTGAGTCGGCGCCGGTTCGTGCTCAGATCGAGCAACGCGCGAATAAGCTGCGCGACTACTCGGCACACTTTGAATTGCCTCCCGACAGAGCTCGACCTCCGTACTTTGGTTCCAATGGTTCCACGGAATATTTTGAGTTACCTGGTGCGCTTCTTTCTCGATTGGAGGATGTTTGCGCTGAACGGCGGATCACACCATTCATGCTGCTGGTCGCTGTATTCAAGTGCTGCCTGAGCCGTTTCAGCGGTCAGCGGGACATTGCAATAGGGAGCCATGTGCAGAATCGAACTCGCTCCGAATTGGACAACCTTGTTGGGTTTTTCGTCAACACAATGGTTGTCAGGACGCAAATCGAGACCGAGTGGACAGTTTCCGACCTGCTGTCGACGGTTAGAGAGTCTTGTCTTGATGCCGTCGATAATCGTCATGTTCCAATTGATGCCCTAATAAGAGACCTCGGTATCGCGCCCGATCCCAGCAATTTGCCACTGGTTCAGGTCTTCTTTTCCTATCAGGATACAAGTCGCCGTGCCTCCAGTATTGGAGATATTGAATGCCGTTCAGTAATTCGAAAGACGCGTACCGCGGACGCGGACCTGACGCTGTGGGTTCGCAATTTCGGAGATAGGATGGACGGCGGCTTCGACTATCGCCTGGACTTGTACGATTCGACGACTATCAAATCGCTTCGTGACGCTTTTGTTCTCTTCTTAGATTCGCTGCTCAAGCAGCCGCAACGATGCATTTCGGAGCTTCCCATTGTTACAGGGAAAGATGCTGCAGACACCATAAAGGAGTGGAGCCGGGTTGACGAGCCTATTCCTTCTCAATCAATTTACGAGTTGGTAGAGGCGCAAGTCCGCCGAGTACCGACCAACACTGCTGTGCTCTGCGGTGCAACAGGGTTCAGTTATGGCGAGTTGAACAATCGAGTACTTCGGTATTGCGCCGCATTGCGGTCGGTCGGCGTAGGGCATGGTGACGTCGTAGGTGTGCACATGGATCGGTCCGCAGACTTAGTCGTCGTTCTACTGTCGATTCTGCGCATGGGTGCAGTATATCTTCCGCTCGATCCAACGCTACCGAAGGATCGCTTAAGGTTTATCAGTGACGACGCTGATGCGAAGTTTCTCGTAAGTGAACCGCAGCTTGAGACGGATTGGTGCGATGATCGTGTCAGTCAGGTGGAACCACCTACGGGCATCGAAGAGGTCGGTGAAGAGATCTTCAGGGATGAATTCCCATCGCCGTCATGTCCGGCGTATATGATCTACACGTCTGGTTCGACGGGTAAGCCAAAGGGTGTGGTCGTCTCGCACCAGAACGTCGTGAATTTCCTGACCTCGATGTCGAAGTTTCCCGGGATCGATGAGCAGGATAAGCTCCTCGCAGTAACCACCTGCTCATTTGATATATCAGTCCTCGAGTTTTTCCTTCCGCTGATCTGCGGTGCACAAGTTGTAGTCGCGACGAATGATGAAGCGCGTGACGGTGCTCGTTTGCTGTCATTAATTGACAAGCTGGGGATTACCGTATTCCAATCGACTCCGGCAACTTGGCGAATGTTACTGGCATCGGGTTGGACATCGAGCCCTAAGTTGAAAGCGTTATGCGGCGGAGAGGCGCTGCCACTTGAACTCGCCCGTGATGTACGACCACGTGTCGCGGCGCTATTCAACATGTACGGTCCTACCGAGACTACTGTTTGGTCGAGTGTGCACGAAATCGATACAGACAAGGACACCAAGGTTCCACTTGGCAGGCCAATCCAAAATACGCAGTTCTATGTGCTGGACCAGGCCAAGCGACCCTTGCCGAAGGGAGCGGTCGGTGAACTCTACATCGGGGGCGTCGGAGTGACCTTGGGATATCACAAGCGAGACGAGCTTACGGCCGATCGTTTTGTCGATTCCCCCTTTCGCGACGGGGAAAAGATGTACGGCACTGGAGATCTCGTCCGAATCGGGGGCAGCGGCGAGCTGCTTTTCGAGGGCCGCATAGATGACCAGATCAAGATGCGCGGTTATCGGATTGAGTTAGGCGAGATAGAGAACGCATTTCAACAGGTTGATTGTGTAGCACAGGCGGCTGTTCTGCTGAAACAGTTGTCGGCTGACGACCACAGATTGATTGCGCATGTGGTTTCCGCCGACGATGGGCCGCTGTCGGTCGCAACGCTACGCAAAGATTTGCGTAAACTGTTGCCAGACTACATGATTCCTCAGCACATAGTCCCGATCGACAGATTGCCGTTGACGCCGAGCGGCAAGGTAGATCGCAAGGCGCTGCCAGATGTCGAAATCTCAAGGGACCGAGCACAAGTAGAACCTCCCGCGACAGAGACTGAAAAGAAGATTGCCGAGATCTGGATGAACGCCATTGGTGTGAAATCTATCGACAGACGAGATCACTTTTTTGAGCTCGGCGGTCATTCGTTGTTGGCGATGAGGGTTCTTGCAGAAATTGAGTCCGATCTCGGTCATCAAGTTTCGGCGGCGTCGTTGATGATGGACAGCCTCCAGCAAATTGCTGCCGGCATAGGAGTGCAGCCCACGTCTATGTTGGAAGGAGCGTCGAACGATTCAGTGCCAATCCAAAGGCGCGGCGTGTTCGGGACCATCAGAGATTGGATTGGGCAATAGAAGTTCCATCCCCAAAAGAACAAAACTAAAGGAAATTAAATGTTACGTGCCGTCGGTGATGATGATCAGCCCACAACCCTGCGCCGCTTGCTGTCAGCGGTGCGACGTCGGGTGATCGGCAGGCTCTACCCTGTGAACGGATTGCGCGGTGTATTCGACACATTTGAGGCCGCCCGACTTTCCGCACCGAAGCATAAGCCTGTTGGCTACGATGATGCTGGAACAGCCGCGTGGTACTCGGAAAAGTTCGATGAGATCTGGCTTGAGGACTACCCGGCACTATTCTGGCTGCAAAGGGGGTTGGTTTCTGGAGGCCAAGTCTTGGAGATTGGCGGGCACGTTGGCCAAGCTTTCTATGCTTTCAGCAGATTCCTCGAAACGCCAAGGGAATTCACCTGGACGATCCTAGACGTTCCCAGTATCGCTCAGGAGGGTCGGCGGATTGCTGAAGAACGAGGTGCGGCGAATCTGAATTTTGTCGAAAAGCTTGACGCGGTTAGCGAAGCGGATGTCGTGTTTGCGGCAGGCTCCCTACAGTACATCAATCGTCCAATTCTCATTGATACTATTCGAAGTGTCGAGCGAAAGCCCGAGTATGTTATCGTCAGCAATACGCCTATCTACGACGGTAAGCCTTTCATAACGCTGCAGAATATTGGCACAGCCTTCTGTGCATATCGCATTTTCAATCGGAGCGAGATGTTGGCTGCCTTGCAAGATGAGGGCTACGAGTTAATTGACAGCTGGCATAAGCCTCGAAAAGTCCGTATTCCCAAAAGGCCAGATCTCAACTTCGACCATTACTCAGGGCTCTGTTTTCGGAGGGAAGAGTCGGCCCCACCCGTCTAGGCCTAGCTCGGCTGACCGGAAATACTATTCGCCAACGACAGTTGCGCGCTCTTTCAGCATGGTAGGCGGCCCCTCAAAGGCCGAATAATATTCGATATCGGCAAGATCTAGTGCCCCGTCCAACTGACCGTCGAGACGATCCAGGTGCATCAGAAGTTCGTGCGCACGTTTGTCGGTTACTCCAAGTGCTTGCACAATTAAGTTGGTCGCATTGTCCGTCTCCGAATCTCGATCACCGATATTGATCCTTTCATCAGATGCCATGGTGCTCGCGTCAAGCCGGTAGAGCTGGAGCAGAAGCTTTGACAAAGAGCTGGTCCTGAGCACATTCGAGGCCTCGCCGACGTGTCCATATGCCTCGACATGGTGGTAACCAATGAGTTGGTCATCCAGCCCAGACTGGTCCAGAGCGTCTATAAATACCCTTGCCATTGCGGCGCGGTCTTCGTTCGCCGTGAAAGCTGGCGACAAGCACATGCTCGCGATTCTTGGTTTTACGCCAAGAGACAGCAACGTGTCGAACACTCGTATCATACTGCCCGCAAGTTCAGTGCTGGTCGGATCATGCCCGGCGCCGGCGTGCGTATGATAGCCGACATTGGACCAATAGTCCGCGTCCATTTCCAAATAGATGTTTTCTCTGTCGCTAAAGTCAGGGAGTTCATCGAGAAGTACTTTGTGGAAATTCACGCGCTTCACTTCTTCAGGTAGCAAGTGTTCCGGTGGGGACATGAAATGCAATTCACCGGTATTTCGTGCAACATAAATTTCGAGTGTGCTAGGTCCCTGAACATAGTGGACGTTGCTATACGGACTGTCGGAGAACCGGGATGTGTCAGCGTTGTGGAAGTCATCCGCATACACGCGGTGGCGAGTCCAATCTGGCATAACCCAATAGACTTCGCTTACGAATCCGTCGCCGATCAACGTGTCCAGGAAGTCCCCAATGTGTTCCTGCGGTGTGTAGCCCAATGGGCTGGCATATGCCCGAAGATCGCTGTGTGTGTCAAAACGAATGACCGTTAGCCCGTTATTGCTATCCGTGATGCCAGCAGCAGTAGTGGACTGGATGAAGTCCAGAACCTGGTTATTGTGTTGCATCAAGTCGGCGGCTTGCGTTTGTCGCCAAAGGTCTGCGAGTTTCGAGGCCGCTACATCGAGTGATACGTCCGCGGGATTGTAGGTCTTGTCTATCAACAAAACGCCGCCGGCAGTTAGCGTCTGAGCCCAGTTCTCAGAATCGGGCAGATCAGTAATCGGCAGTCGTTCATACAGTCGTCTTGGAGGGCAATCACGAGCGCGAAGCTTGATCTTGAGTCTTAACTTATCTACCCATCCACATTCGACTTCCGATCGATACACCTCGTTCGCCGCAACTATGAGTCTGTCGCTGAGTTCACTATCAAGAGTAGTTGTGGGCCCGCTGACGAAGATCTCGGTTGGACGTTGGAGTGATGTGCCTGTTACGCGGGCTGCGTACTCTTGATCGTCTTGTCGCACGTAAAATTCGCGAGTTGGTGCCCTCTCTGTATCGTCAAAATGCGACCATTCTTGCCTGGTCCAACGGGCATCCCAGTAGAATGCAATCCGAGACTCAGTGCGTTCGCTGAGTTGAATCCTCATCGTCTTAGCAGACACCTCGGTCGCGAATGCCATGACATTTGTCGGTGTATTTCCGGAAATCACGACTATAGGCGCAGTTGGAAACTCAGTGTCAAACTCGACGGTTACATGGCGATTGCCGGCCAGAACCACCGCACGACCCGACTCCTGAATGGTTGTTGCCGCATGAAATAGGCCCTTGAGAAAGGCCGAGTAGGCGACGACAATCGAGACACCTACGAGTACCAAGACTACCAATATGAATGTAATAGTCTTTCTTGCTCGCATAAGACCGATCGCTCCCATCGAATGTCCGGGACCTTCGGCTCGACCATATTGACGATTCCGTAGAAGGCGCGCCAAGAGCCGCTAAGAGGACCAATTCCTCAATCATGCGTGGCCGTTGGTGGCGGACGAGTCGAACGATAGCGCTATCGTATCATGACATGCTTCGGCCGACTGGCGGTCGCTATGCTGCGAAATGGACGCACACGTTGCATGCGTGGAATTGCTGGAGTCTCGAAGTTGACATTGTGAAGTTGCGAAGTACGAAGTAGATTGTTCTTATCGATGAACAGTGGATTCGGAACCTCGAAATGACCATTCACGAAACTGAGTTGCGTAGTAATTCGATTCCTCAGGAGACAATTAGGGCGTTCTCGCGGAGTATTTTCAAGGAGGCCTCGAAGTACGGATTTGGCAAAGTCGACGTCATCAAAATGATCAATGAACTGTTGGACCTTTGCAGTGCCGGCGTGAAAAAAGATGTCGCAGGTGACCTGGCCACAGGTGACGAATCCGACCTGGCAGCAGTTGACTGTAGAAGTCTTCCGCTAGTTGGTGCAAGGCTATCTATTCGAGAGTACGTTGAAGCTCAAGATCGAGAGTATTTGGAGTCCTGGTTGTCCGATCGTTATGGGCGGTATTTCGTTCTGTCGTGTGCCACTGCAAGGCGAATTACGCTGGAATCCCTATGCCAATCCGCGAGTACCCACCTCGGGATGATAACGTCGCCGGAGGGGCAACCGATAGGAGCGATGGCCTTCCTCGACCATAGCAAGGACCAAGAGCGAGCAGAATTACGCAAGTTGATAGGTGATAAGGCGTCGAGGGGTCAAGGACTCGCAGAGGAGGCTACCCGTCTTTGGATTCGTTACGGTTTTCAGGGGCTCGGACTCAAGAAAATCTATGTCAGCACACTGCAGACGCAGATAGCCAACATCAAGCTTAATGAAGACATTGGTTTTGAAGTTGAGGGGCTTCTGAGAAACGAATTACTGATCGACGGTCAACGACACGATGTCTTGCGCATGGGAATCTCGTCGGAGGAGATGTAGTCTCATTGACCAATATTCAGGTCTGCGACTGCTGATAATTTTCCAGCCCAATCTTCTCAATCAGACTAAGCTGCGTCTCGAGCCAGTCAACATGCTCTTCCTCTGACTGCAGAATCCTGTCGAAGAGATCTCGGCTGACGTAATCCTTGTGAGTCTCGCAGTAGGCGATAGCTGCTCTGAGGTCCGGTAATGCGTCCAGTTCCATATCGAGATCGCACTGAAGCATCTCGGGCACATCCTCACCAATCCGTAGCTTGCCGAGATCCTGGAGGTTTGGCAGACCTTCGAGAAAAAGGATGCGCTCGATGAGTTCATCGGCATGCTTCATCTCGTCGATCGATTCCTGGTATTCGTGATCCCCAAGCTTGTTCAGACCCCAGTCCTTCAGCATCCGTGAATGCAGGAAATACTGATTAATTGCAGTAAGTTCATTCTTGAGGACCTTGTTCAGGTGCTCGATGACAGTGGCGTCACCTTTCATATTCGGCTCCGGGGTCGGTAGGATTCGGTTTAGACTCGCCATTGTAATGAATGACACGGGAATCGGCTATGCAAAACCTCTTTGATCTGACTGGCAAGATCGCCGTCATCACCGGCGGCTCGCGCGGGATTGGCGAGATGATCGCCGAAGGCTTTGTCGCCAACGGCGTGAAGACCTACATATCTTCGCGCAAAGCTGAGGCGTGCGATGCGACTGCGGAGAGGTTATCGGAGCAGGGCGAGTGCATCTCTATTCCTGCGGACCTCTCGACCTCCGAGGGCGTCCAGTCGCTTGCCAATGAGATCAAGTCCCGAGAGTCTCGTCTCGACATTCTCGTGAACAACGCCGGCGCGACCTGGGGGGCATCGATCGAGGAGTTCCCGGAGAGCGGTTGGGATAAGGTCATGGACATTAATGTCAAAGGCCCGTTCTTTCTCACCCAGGCTTTGCTGCCGCTGCTCGAAGCATCGGCCACGCCGGAAGACCCTGCACGCATCATCAACGTCGGCTCCATCGACGGTATTAACGTGAATCAACTCGGAACGTATTCCTATGGCCCGAGCAAGGCGGCAATCCATCATCTGACACGCACGCTCGCCTCGCACTTGGCTGATCGAAACATCACGGCCAATGCCATTGCGCCGGGACCATTTCCAAGCAAGATGACGGCCGGCATCGCAAAAGCCATGGGTGAGAAGATTCGTGAGGGCGTGCCGCTCAAGCGCTGGGGTGAGCCTGCAGATATGGCAGGAACGGCGATCTTTCTGGCAGCGAAGGCGAGTGCTTACATATCTGGCGCGGTTATTCCTGTCGACGGCGGCATCGTCGGGTCCTCGCGCACTCTCTAACCAAACGTATTCCCCAGTTTTTCGGATCGCTCGCTTATCAAGGGCGACGCATTCTTGTCTGGTAGCCAACCGAGACAAGGATGTCAGCCATGGGAAAGATCCTACTTGCACTGCTGTGCGGCGTACTCGTGTCGTCGTTGCCGGCCCACGCGGACGAACGATGGCGCATATGGTCGTTACCGGAATCGGTAGTCAGCGCCGACTACTACGACAACGGCCACCCCGATCCCGCGAAGGTCTCACTAGGCAAGCAGTTATTCTCGGACAAGATTCTGAGCGGCAACTTCAATATCTCTTGTGCGACGTGCCATCACGCTTTTACCGGAACCAGTGACGGTTTGGCACTGCCGATCGGCGAGGGCGGCCGTGGATTGGGTGTGGCTCGGGACACTGGAGTGGGTGCAGATGCGGTTCACGAACGTGTCCCTCGCAATGCGCCGCACGTCTTCAACTTGGGCGCACGCGAATTCGAGATCATGTTCCACGATGGTCGCGTACAGCCGAATCCGGATTTCCCAAATGGCATCGAGTCACCTGTTGGCCACGACCTGCCGACGGGCCTCGATAATGTACTCGCCGTGCAGGCGATGTTTCCGGTCACCTCAGGGACAGAAATGGCTGGTCAGCCGGGCGAGAACCCGATTGCAGATGCGGCCGACGCAGGTAATCTCGCTGGTCCGGATGGTGTATGGGAGCAGCTCGCCTCGCGCTTACAAGGCCTTCGTGGCTACGTCGACCAGTTCATTGCCGTATACCCGGACGTGAACTCGGCCGCCGATATTCGCTATACGCACGCCGCGAACGCAATCGCCGCATTTGAAGCCGCCAACTGGCGCGCCGACAACAGCCCGTTCGACCGTTTCCTGCGGGGTCAGCGCGGGGCACTCAGCCTGGCGCAGTTAAGAGGCATGCGCATTTTCTATTCGCCACGCAAAGGCAACTGCGCGAGCTGCCATTCCGGCACCTTCCAGACCGACCAGTCCTTCCGCGCCATCGCAATGCCGCAGATCGGTGCAGGGAAGGGCGATGGTGTCGGCTACGAGGACTTCGGCCGAGAGCGTGTCACAGGCGACGTATCCGACCGCTACAAGTTCCGGGTACCAACGTTGCGCAATGTCGCGCTGACGGCCCCCTACGGCCATGCAGGTGCTTACGACACGCTGCAGGCGGTGGTTCGCCACCATCTGGACCCGGTTGCCTCGCTCTACAACTATGATCCGTCCCAGCTGCGGATGCCGAGCAGGCCGGACCTCGACGCAAAGGATCTGGAAGCTATGAACGACGCAGCTGTCGTCGCCGCAATCGCCGGTGCCAACGAGCTTGCGCCCATTAATCTCAGCGAGCGGGAAATTGGTTACCTGATCGATTTCCTGAATGCGCTAACGGATCCTGCGATGCTCGACCTTCGCGGCGACGTGCCAAGATCGCTACCCAGCGGCCTCCCACTCGCCGACTAGCAGTAAGCGCCCCACGATAGGTAGTTTCCACGAGGATTTTCTGCGCCGTTATACCCAATATAGTTAGGGTCCACGTGCCGGCCGGTGACGTGGGTCGGCCGCGTGGCTCCGTACGGAATATCTACACAAATCCGATGGGGGTGCCCTATGAGTGGTTTTCAATCACTTCTCCTGGGGTCTCTTCTCGCCACTTGCGCTCTGATAGTCGCCTGTGACAACGGCGGCGGAAGCGACCCTGAACAGATGATAAACCTCGAGACGCTCGATCGAGACGGCGACGGCCTGTCCGACGTTGCCGAGCAAAATGGCTGGGAGGTCACCGTATTCCTTGCCAGCGGCGAAGTCGAGGCCCGATCCGTCACCAGCGATCCTACGATGCGTGACACCGACGGGGACGGCGTGTCCGATGCCGCCGAGAAGACGGCGCTGACCGACCCAAGGCTGGCCGACACCGACGCTGATGAGTTGACCGACTGGCAGGAACTCCAAGAGATCTATAGCGTGCCGTATCGTCAGGACAGCGATGAAGATTCGCTGATTGACGGCCAGGAGTTCAATTTTCACCTGACATCACCGATCTTCGCGGACTCCGATGGCGACCAGATCAGCGACTATGACGAAGTTGTTCTTGCGAATCGCAACCCCCGAGTTGCGGATCTGCCGGCGCCGACCATCGAAGTGGGCGATATCGATCTGCAACTCGATGTCCGCTTTACGGAAACGACATCCGTGGAGACTCGTGAACTTGAGACCAAGAGTGTCAGTTCGACGCTGACCCAAAGTCATAAGCAGGAATACAGCAACAGCAACTCCAATACCCAGGAGGCAATGGCCAAGTTCTCGGTCGGTACCTCGTATGAGGTCGGCAAGTTCATCTTCGCGCCCGGCGGTGAATGGACGACCAACGTCGGCTTCGAGACCGGCTGGACGGGCAGCTGGACGAGTAACAGTACGCGAACGTCCGCGGCAGAAACTCAATCTGCGTATCAGGAGTCATTGTCCACGGACGTCGAAACAACGAAAGGCGCCACCGTCACGCGTTCGGTTGAGGGCGCGCGAATGGCGGTGACTATCGCGATCGAAAATGCAAGCGACCTCGCGTACACGATCAGCAACCTGCAAGTAACGGCGTTTATTCAGGACCCGCAAGACCCCACTCAACTTAAGCCTGTCGCGACGCTGCTGCCCGATAGTGAGCCGGCGGAAGGCTTTCACCTCGGGCCGCTCGTACCTGAACGCGGGCCGTTCATCTTCTCAAACGATGTGATCTTCCCGCAGCTCGTTGAGAGTCTGATGAAGAATCCACGAGGTCTGGTTTTCATCATTTCGAACTACGACATCGAAGATGAACTGGGTCGCAATTTCGCATTCAGCTCGCAGGAAGTCATCGAGCACACGACAGCGCTCGTAATCGACTTCGGCAGCTTCGACAGCGACGGCGATCTTGAAGGCGACCTGACGGAATACCACCGTGTGTCGACCGGGTCTGGCCGCGTTGTGGGCGACATGGACCGGCGCATAGTGTTCGATAGTGCGGGTGATCACGTCGGCATTACGCTGCGCGACGCACTCGAGGCAGCCGGGCTACAGCACTACGACGAGATGGAAACGCCGATGACGTCGCTGACCAGTCAGCAGCTAGACGGCAGTTTCTCTACCATTCGCAACGACGCTGGTGTCGAACGCGTCTACCGGGTACGGAGGGCCGCGGTCGAGGATGGTATCCCGAAGGCATGGGAGATACTCACCGCAGAGGGCATTGATCAGACTATTGGCCTGGATGACTTCATCCTGCAGACCGAAGACGACATCAAGCTGGCTTACGTGCAGGACGTCGACGAGGATCGCGTTGTCGCGAGCCTCGAGTTTGTCCACGGATGTTCTGATGCCACAGCCGACACGGATGCTGATGGACTGGACGATCGGACAGAAGTGCTGGTCGGATGGGACGTCACGACAGACGCCGGATTGCGCCGCGTATTTCCGCGCTGCTCGGCAGCCGACACCGATGGTGACGGACTGACCGATGCTCAGGAAGCTGGCGCAATGGTCGACTGCAGCGCCTTCGGACGACCCGATTCTGCCTGGGTGACCGATCCCACCAGTGAGGATACCGACGATGATGGTATTCCCGATATGGAGGAGATCTGCGGTTTCGACGCCGTGACGAGCCCTGGGGGGCAGGTAACCTATGTCGCAGCGGTTCCCACGTCGCCGATCAATCGTGATACCGATGGTGACACGGCATCTGACGGCATCGAACGAGAACTGGGTGGCGATCCGACCGACCCGAACGACCGAAATCAGTTTGCCGATGACGATGGCGATGGCCTTGCCAACATTGAGGAAACGACCGGTTGGACGATAGACGTCTACGGCGTGCTTTCACCATACGATGTTGGAAATTCGCCCATCAGCGAAATCTGCGACTCGGAATGCCCGGAAATTGCGCCGGTACAGGTGGACGTCAAGTCCGATCCCGCAGTGGCGGACACGGATGGTGACGGTCTCATCGACGGCGTCGAATGGACGCTCGGCACTGATCCTGAGAATACGGATACAGACGGAGATGGCATCGACGACTTCGCCGAGTCACGAGGCTTCGCTTTGCGCAATCTCGGCATCATTACCCTGGATCCTGCCGACGCTGATACAGACGACGACAAACGTCCGGATGGCGCGGAAGTGGAGGTTGATGACACGGTTGCAGGCCGGTGGATCGTGCGTATTGCTGGGCAGGAGCCGTACCGCGTGTACAGCGACCCGCGCAATGCGGACGAGGATTTCGACACCGTAGTGGACGGTGATGAGTACGCCTACGGATCCGACCCAACCTTGTCGAACACGGACAACGACCGTCGTGACGACGCGCGCGAAATCGTGCTTGGATTGAATCCGCTCGAGGTCGACTTCCGTGTAACCGTTTTCTACCGTGGCATCCGTGTCGACGAAGATGGCGACGCCGACCAAAACAATATCTTCCATCATCCTGGGACCACCCACGGCTCACGCAAAGGTGACGGGGAGATCAGCTTCTACTTACAGGTTCGTCGGCCGGACGACTCGACGGCCACAGGCCTCGAGGCAACACCTCGGACTATCGCGAGTGACTGGACCTATCGTCCGTATCTCACGGTCTGCAATGCACCGTGGCTGGGTCACCACGACAATACGCCATGTGTGCACAACGCCACCGACGGCACAGCGCTGTCCGATGGTATCGAAATGACCGACGGTGACGAGATCGAGTTCTTTAACCCAATGTGGAACATACCCGATGACCTCCGGTCGGTAACGTTTGGGCTGACAGAAGACCAGCGTTTTTCTATCGAGGGGCGAGTTGGCGAGTATGACACCTCGGACCCGACCTACCACTGGAACTATTTCGGCGGGATCGAAGGGACGCTTGCAACCGTCGGCGCGAATGAGGTGATGGCGGTCTTTGAGGGCAAGGACGTCAAGACGCACACCATCCAGCACCTGTCGTTCGAGTTCTCCGATCCGGACTGGAATTCGGAGGACACCTACAGCCAGGCTACTTGCCCTAGCCCGTCGTGCCCAGCGACAGCAGTGGAACCGGGCAGCGGCGAGATATTCGCGATGTATATCGTCGAGTAGCCTCTACAGGCCAAAAAAAAGCCCCGCAATGCGGGGCTTTTATCCACTCAACCCTGGAAGGGCTACACCCGTCATGCCATGACGGGTATATAAACCTGTGGCTGCGCAACCTGGCGCTGCCTGCGCACGTCGTGGAGGATCTCGGAGGCCATTTCCTTGCACGAGCCGCAGCCCGTGGCGACGCCAAGCTCCGACTGCAGCGCCCAGAGGTCCGTCGCACCGGCTTCAGCCGCCCGGCGGATGTCCTTATCGGTGATCGCATTGCAGACGCAGACGTACATAAATCAACCACTTAGTGTGTT
>JAAUYD010038421.1_pt1 | contig 16384 bp, 12 predicted proteins | sample 7278101 | NCBI WGS metagenome assembly JAAUYD01 (sample SAMN14350128, study PRJNA611818) | marine sediment metagenome | isolation source: surface marine sediment (0.6m) | place: French Polynesia: Moorea | collected 2018-08 | reverse complement strand
TGCTCGATGCACTCGGGCTCGATTTCGAAGAGGGCTGCCTGCACTTCGACACCAACGTGGCGCCGGTAGCGACGGCGAGTTCCGTGCAGGTTCGGGAGAGGGTCCACACACGCTCTGTAGAGAAGTGGAAGAAATTTGCGGCACAATTACAACCGTTAAAGGAACGCCTGCGGGACGGTGGCGTCGATATCTGAAAGAGGGGAAACAATGAGGCCCGATGTCACTCTGTTCGTCGTACTGCTGCTTGGCAGCGCGTCAGCGCAGGCAAGCGGTTTGGCAGACGCGCTGGAGAACTGCCGCGCTCTGGATGACGATGCCGCGCGGCTGGCCTGCTACGATGCGCTCGTGCCTGCAGCTGGGCCGGCGGAAGAAGCAACCGTGGCCCAGGTGCCAACGGAAATTGCAGCGGTACCACCAGCGCAGAACACAACCGTGACCACCGAGACGCCGGAGACCGCAGCAGCTCTGCCGTCGGTACCCGCGGACCTTGGCGCGGAGTCGTTGCCGAGGAATCCGGATAATGCCGACAAGGAAAAGGAGTCTTTCTCGGCGACCGTGACTCGTTGCGGCGAGTCGGTCGACGGGCGCTACCTGTTCTACTTCGACAATGGACAGGTGTGGAAGCAGTCGAAGGACAATCGCCTGCACTTTCGCGACTGTCAGTTTGACGTCACGATTACCAAGGACTTCTTCGGCTACAAGATGCAGCAGGTCGGCGAGAAGAAGCGTATCCGCATCAGACGTATGCGCTAGTCAGCCATCCGCTGCCGTAGTGGAAGACCCGGTCGACTGCGACATCATGACTTTCACCGTTGCGCCCTCGTTGAGGTTCTCCGCGCCACGGACTGCGACGCGGTCGCCCGGTTGAAGCGACCCACGCACGGCGATCAATTCGCCCGCGCTGTCGCCAAGCTCGACGGCAACCTGCTCGGCAACGTTGTCCTGCGTAATGCGAAACACGAAAGAGCCGTTGTGTCGCAACACCAGTGCATCTCTCGGCACCGTAATGGCCGATTCGCGTGCGCGAATCGGTACGGCGACGCTGACCAACTGTCCAACAGTCCAGTTTGCCTGGGACGAGACGGGCAGGTCGATGCGCGCTTCGAACGTCTGTGAACGGACATCACCGGTCGGTACGAGCGAGCGAATCGTACCCTCGATCTGCGCGTCTGCCGTAAACACGTTGATGTTGTCGCCAACGACCGTACGCGGCAGGTGTTTTAGTGGAACAAACGCGCGCACCTCCATGTTGAGTATGTCGGTCAGCTGCGCCAGCACTTCACCACGTGCAACATCTTCGCCTTCACGATGCAAACGACTGATGACGACGCCGCTGAATGGCGCCCGGGCATCGGCCCGGCGGATTTGGTCGTCAATCTGACGAATTCGCACGCGCGTTATGTTCGCGTCACTGATTGCCAGATCGCGATTTGCCTCGGTCTGTTCGAGCTCGAATTCCGAGACCAGGCTGGAGCCCTGGAGTTCGCGCTGCCGGCGCAGCTGGCTTTCGAGCTGTCGGACGTTGATCTCAGCGCGCTGCAGCAGCGCCTCCTGTTCGGCTCGCTGCAGGAGCAGCGGGCGCGTGTCGATGCGTGCAACCGGCTGCCCTTCCTGGATCAGAGTGCCGGGTTCGGCAACGGCCACGAGCTGACCCGCGACTCCCGCGGTGATCTGTACGTCGTTGCGGCTGTAGATCGTTCCCGGGACAGCCACGGTTGGTGCGATCTCGGTGCGCTCGACCGTGGCGACCTGAACGACACTGGCGGGCATCTGTTGGGCCAGGGCAATGCCCGTGACCAGGCACAGCAATATCGAAACTATCGTTTTCTTAGGCATCGGCGATGACTCCCTCGGCAGCCGCCGGACGGCTACGTCTGCGCACAAGCATGGCCGGCGGCGGAAGCCGCAGGATACTCGGCATCAGGACCAGTGTGAATAATGCGCTGACAAACATGCCACCAATGATAACGGTTGCCAGGCCGCGATATATCTGCGAGCCGACACCGGGCACCAGCATGAGCGGCAGCATGCCGAAAATACTGGTGAGCGTACTCATGTATATCGGCCGCGCTCGCACGCGAACTGCTTCAGCTACCGCGGCGCCGCGATCGAGGCCGTTGCGCTGTCCGGCGCGAGTCTGCATCACGAGAAGAATCGCGTTGTTTACGACCAGGCCTAGCAGGATCAGGAAGCCGATCGTCGTCAGCAAATCCATCGCCTGGGTCGTAAACAGGTTGAGAACGCGAAGCGCGACAACACCGCCCGCGACCGCCAGGGGCATCGACAGCATGACGAGTACCCCGTCCCAAAGCGAGCGGAACATGGCTGCGAGCACGAGGAACAGCACGACTGCAGCAATGGCAAGGTTAATTGTCATCGTACGGAACGCGCCTTCGAGACGATCGGCTGTGCCGCGATAAGACATGCTGACTTCGGCTGGCATCGTGTCACGTAGCTGCGGCCCCACAACATCGCGAAGTGTGTCGAGTGCCTCCTCGACGGTCATTTCCGGGGGCGGCGTTACGGCGAGTGTCAGTGTGCGTTGCCCGTTAACGCGCAGCAGTTGCGTCGGACCAACCGTGCGCTGGATATCAGTCAGCTCGCCAATGCTCTGGATGCCGGCGAGCGGCGTCCAGATCGGCACGGCCGCGAGTTCCTCGGGAGAGTCCCATGTCGGCCCTTTGAGAATCATGTCCATCCGGTCATTACCGTCGAAGTACTCGCCGACGAACGAGCCGCTCGTCAAAGCCCGGACAATATTGGCAACCGCGGCTCGGTCCAGGCCGGCTGCCGTAATTCGCCGATCGTTCGGCACGAGCTGGAGTTCGGGTTCGGCGATCTGGAGACCGGGAATAGGCCGCACCTGCGACCCGGGAATAGTCTCGTTTATCAATGGCATGGCCTGCATCGCGACTTCCGATAGCGCGTTGATGTCGGAGCCCTGCAGGTCGACGTTGATGCTGCGACCACCGTCGAAACCAAAGTTCAGAAGCGAGGAACGCTGCACAAACGCCCGTGTGTCGGGCAGATCGACGAGGACTTCGTCACGGACTATGCTGATCATCTCCTCAATGCGATTCGGATCCTGCGGATAGATAAACAGCGCATTGAAAGAGCCGAACGACGACAGGTTGTAGCCGCGGATAAACGGCTGTTGTTCATGCTCCATGTAGGGGCGCAGACGCTCGACGATCGTGCCGGCGATCTCGGTTTCCACCATTTCGACGGTTCCGCCCGGCGGCATCGCGAAGAACGCGTTCAGCGAATCGGATGGCGCCTGCGGCAACAGGTTGGCTTTCGGTACGAGCAGGAATATGACCAGCAGCGACGCGCCAAGAATTGCCGTGATCCACGCGCCGCATCGTGCTGGCGTGCGCGTCAGGCGCATGACCAGATCGGTGATGCGATCCCACCAGACCCCGAGCGGGTCATCGTTTTCCTTGCGTAGCATGAAATTCGCTGCGACAGGAAGAACCGTAATCGCGATGAAGAACGATGCTGACACGGCGACTGCGATCGTCAGGGCGAGATCCTGAAACAACTGACCTTCCATACCCTGCATGAAGAGTACGGGCACGAAGATCGCGACACTGGTCACCGTTGATGCAAACAACGCGCCTGTAATTTGTCGCGTCCCCTTGCGTACGGCTTCTTCCTGGCTTGCCCCCTCCTGGCGGCACCGCACTATGTTTTCGAGTGTGACGATGGCAGCGTCCATAACGAGACCAACCGAGAAAGCGAGTCCCGCCAGCGAAATGACGTTGAGCGACTTGTCGAACAGGCGCAATGCGACGAACGCAACGAGCACCGAAAGGGGAACAGTCGCCGTGACGAGAAAGGTCGCGCGGCGGCTGCGCATGAGCAAATAGAGAATGCCGACCGCGAGTAGCAGGCCGAGCCCCAGATTGCTGCGCACTAGGGCCACTGCCCGGCGAATGTGAATGGACGCATCGAAGCTCAGGTCCATTTCGAGACCGGCATCGCGTAATACGTTTTCGTTCAGGTCGACGATCGCCTTGTTGACCTCGTCGAGGATGGCTACCGTATTGGCGTCGTAATCTCGCTGTACCGTGATGTAGTAGGCAGGGTAGCCGTTGCGCAGCGTAAAGCCGTCCTGTTTGCGCGGCACGATCTCGACATCTGCGACTTCGTTCAGGTAGATCGGTCGTTCGTTGCTCCATCCGACGATCAGTTCATTGAGTTGGCCAGGTTCGAACTGGCCCACAAATCGCACCGTGTACTGGCGGCGACCAACGTCGGCGAAACCGCCCGAGGAGTCTGTTGCGCGCGACACCGTTGCGATGATGTCGTTGACCTGGATGCCGAGCGCGGCGGCGCGGTACGAGTCGAACGTAATGTGCAGCTCACGCGGCTGTTCGCCCTGTAGCTGGACCTGTGATACTCCCGGAATTCGTGCGAGGCGCGGCTCGACATAGTCCTCAATGAGCTGCTGATAGCTTGAGAGTTCGCGATTCGGGTTGCCGGGCAGCACCCGGATCAGCAGCGACGCTGCGCCCGGCGTTTGCTGGCCGCCACCGACATTGACCATCGGCTCGAGCGCGTCGCCCGGGCGCGGCGGCGCCTGCGTCAGGTTGTTGATGACGTCGAGCTTCGCGGTCTGAATATCGGTGCCGACGGCGAAAGTCAGATTCACAAAGCCGGAGCCGCGGCCGATAAAGGAGTTGATATTGGTCAGCCCCGGCGTGTTGCGCAGCACGTTTTCCTGCGGCTCCACAATGTTGGCCTCCATCTCTTCCGGCGCTGCGGCACGCCAGAAGTTCGCGACCGAGATCTGGGGTTCCTCGATCGTCGGTAGCAGCTGGATGGGGAGGGAGGCTATCGATGTCAGGCCGAAAAGTGCGACCAATGCGACGGCGGCAGCGACCGACGGCCACTGCCGAGTACTCAGATCAGTGAGATTCATGGACTCTTAGATGCAAACAGTCGCGTTTTCGTTGCGTTGGATGTGCCGCAAAACGCGCCTTCGTTATTCCCGTTTGGAATATCGGCGCGCCTATTCCCCGCGCCGCGGGATGTCCTCGCCGAGCATCAGGGCGCGCACGAACCGGACGGGCGGTGAGCCGTAGGAAAGCAACTGATCGTGGTAGCGACGCAGGGTGAACTCCTCGTCCCAGGCCTCCTCGATTTCGCGCCGTAACTCGCGATGTTCCTGGTAACCGACGAAATACGTCGACAGTTGGGCCGACGTCAGCTGCGCGCGCACCCATTTGCCCGCGGCTTCGCGCTCCTCCTGGAAGCCGCCCTCAACCATGAGCTTCATGGCCTCATCGCGGGTCATGCCGTCGACATGGATGGCGGAGTCGATAATGGCGTTGGTGATGCCGCGCAGGTACCACTTGAGCGTAATCAATTTCTGTAGCGGATCGTGGTTTTGGTAGCCCTCCTCGATCATCATCTGCTCGGCATACACGCCCCAGCCTTCGACGAAAGGCCCGGACCACAGCACCGAGCGCAGTGTCGACGGGTAGCGATTACTCAGTGCGAGTTGCAGATAGTGTCCGGGTACACCTTCGTGAATGGTCAGGTCCTGGATCGAGTACAGGTTGTATTCGCGCAGGAACGACTCAACCTGATCGTCGGTCCAGTCTTCGGGCAAAGGAGCGACTGCATAGAAAGCCGGCTGATCGCGATCGAGCGGGCCGGGCGGGTCGAGGTAGGCGACAGACACACCGCGCTGAAACTCCGGCATGATGATGATCTCGACCGGCTCCTCAGGCATCGTCACGATGTTGCGTTCGATGACGAAATCAATCGCTTCCTGCAATTGCTCCTTGGCAATGTCGACAATGCCGTCGCGCGGCGGCAAGTCGCGGTAGGCTTCTTCGAGCCCGGCGCGAATGATCGCCTGCTTGTAAGACTCATCCGGGTTATCCGGAAACGCCGTCATAGGGTGTTTTGCCAGGTACACGGTCTTGGCGACCTCGTACATCTCGTTGCGGACGGCTTCGTACTCGCGTTCGGCCCGCGCCGAAATCTCTTTCCGACTGAGCGGCGAGTTCAATGCATAGGCGAGTTTGATGTCATACAGCTCGGCGCCGATGCGGAAATCTCCGGTGGCGCGTGGCAGCAGCTCTTCCTCGAGCCATGTCTGGTGGTCTGCGACCGCATCCTTCGCTGTTTCTATAGCGGCCTCGAGCCGGGCTCTTTGTGCTGCGGTGAGGGCTTCCATCTGCGGCACGATCATCGCGTCGATGATCGAGTTAAGTCCCTGGTTTTGTGACACTGCGGTTTCGGCATGAATCTTCGGCACGCGAGCGGGCTGCAGCGAACCGCGCGCCTGTTCGAAGAAACGCGGCATCTGCTCGAGGCGTGCGGTCGCCGATTCGAGACGGTCCGCGATCGGCGCGAAGTCGCGTGACATCAGGCTGTAGATAGACCCACCCGAGACATTGACATAGTAGAGCGGATTCCAGGCCCATTCCTGCAGGGTTTCGAGTTGCCAGATGTTCGACTCAACCGCGTGTTGCAGCAGCTCGGCATCCACCTGGTTGGGCCGCGAAAGCCGGGTGCGATCGAGTTGCTCGAGCGCCGCCCGGTACTCGCGCAGCAGCATCAGCCTTTCCTCGCGCGCCGCTGCGTCGACATTGTCGAGTTCGTCATCGCCGCTATGATCGCCGATCGTCGTCGCCATCACTGGCGACAGGTTCGTCAAATCGCTGATGTACTCATCTGCGATGTTCTGAAAGGCCTCGTCCATGCCGTTGTCGGCAAGTACGGGACCAGAAAAGGTGAGCAGGGTCAGGGCGGCAACGAGTCGTTTCACAGCAGTGCCTCGGCGGGATTTGCGACTCCAATGACCTTAGCATGCCGGCGGTCGACCTGTAATATCGGGACATGCCAAAGATCCTGCCGGTCTTCTTCTTAATCTGTCTCGCCGGTGTCGCGCAGGCGCAGCCCGTGCCGGCCTGGCTGCTGCGAGTGCCCGGGTCTATCGAAACGATATTCATCGCCGAAACGGAGGCCTCGACGTTCTATCGATTCGATCGGCTGGACGACCATCATGTCGAGAAGGCGGGACAGGACTACATGTCGATTGGCCGGGGCGGCGTCGGTAAACAGCGTGAGGGTGATCGCAAGACCCCGCTTGGAATCTACTTCGTGACCGAGCAGCTCGACACCACGCAGCTGCATGACAAGTACGGGATCACAGCATTTCCGCTCGACTATCCGAACGCATGGGACCGTCTCCTCGGTCGGACGGGCGACGGTATCTGGGTGCATGGCGTTGATCCCAACGGCGGCACACGACCGCCGCTCGACACGGATGGCTGTATTGCGTTGCCCAATGAGCGACTCGGCAGGCTCGAGCGACTGTTCGCGCCGAACGTTACGCCCGTATTGATTACCACACGGATGGAGTGGGCCACCCCGGCCGAAGTTGCCGCTGCGCGGGCGTCGCTCGAGGAAGCGGTCATTGCCTGGGTCAGCGCGTTGGAGCAGGGTGATATGCATGCCTGGCTTGCAGCTTACGATGACACGTTTCGTCGCTGGGGCATGAACAAGGATGAATGGTCGGCGTTCAGTATGCAGACCATTGCCAAACGTCGCATCAGCGACGTCAAGATCAGCGACTTGCTGCTGCTCGGGGATCCCGCGGAAGCGGGCCTCTATCTGAGCCGATTTCGACTCGAAGTGTCAGAGGGTGACGCGCGCAAGGTCGTTTCGCAGCGCCGTATGTACTGGCGCCGCTCAGAGAGCGGCGCCTTTCGCATCATTGCAGAGGATGGTGGCTAGCGCAGACCTTCGCGCACGGTCAGCTCGTCGATGAGCTCCATCAGCTCTTCCCAGCCACCGGCGTCGCCGGCGCTTGTGCGGTATTTGCCATTGACGACGACCGTCGGGACAGAGTTGACCCCGTAGCGCCTCGCAAGGTCCGCACCGACACGCAGCTTCTGGTTGACCTCGAACGATGACCAGGTCTTCTGGAAGTCTTCTTCCGAGACGCCAAAGCGAGCGAAGACGCGCATGATGGCTTCTTCCGACGTGAGCCGGTTTCCGCGGCGGTGGAACTCCTCGAACATGGCTTCATGCAGACCCAGGGCGTTGTCGAGTTTGCCATTGCGCGCCAGGATTTCGTGGGTGTAGTAAATCTGGGCATGCAACACAGCTAGCCGGTTCCATTGCGCCGGAATTCGCACAAACCGCACGCCAGGGTCACGATTCTCGGCCCACCGGTTGATGTACGGCTCCATCGTGTAGCAATGCGGACAGCTGTACATGAACAGCTCGGCGACTTCGATCTTGTCGGCGCCACCGACCGTGGGCTGCGTCGGCACCATGCGGAAATAGTGCTGGCCTTCCTTGTACTTCCATTCCCGCGCGACGGCTTCGCCCGTGTCGGCCATGGCAAGGATGATCGGCTCATCGTCGGTCGTTTCCTCGACCGCGGCTGACTCCTCCACGACCTCGAGCGTTTCCTCGACGGTCTCTTCCGTCGTGGCTTCTGTCTCGACAACGGCCTCCGGCGCCGCTTCTGCTTCGGCGGCGGGCGCCTCGGCTGTCGGCTGTGTCGCCTCGTCTCCGGTGATGGTCATGGCAATCAGAATGCCGGCGCCAAACAGCGCAACGGCACCAAGGGCCAGATAGAGTTTCTTCATGGTGTCTTCCTGGACGCGATGATGTCGCTTATCTCAGACCCTGCATGTACGAGGAAAGTGCCGCGATATCTTCCTCGCTGAGGCGCGCGGCGAGTTCGCGCATGATGCGGGTCTTGCCATCCGTCTCGCGTGTGCCCGATGCGTAGTCGCGCAATTGCTTGGCCGTGTAGTCGGCGTGCTGGCCACGCAGTGCCGGGTACTTGGCAGCCGGATTGCCGTTGCCGGTGGGTCCGTGGCAGGCGATGCAGGCGGCCACGCCGTTGTCGCCGTTACCGCCCCGATAAAGGGCCTCACCGCGGTCGACCGAGGACGCATCCTTAACGGCCTGGGCCGCCGTGGGCAGGCTCTCGAAGTAGACGGCGAGATCGGCCATGTCCTGGTCGGAAAGCAGCATCGCCTGGCTCGACATCAGTGGGTCCTGACGCGTCCCGTCCTTGAAGGCTTTGAGCTGCGCCAACAGGTAGGGTGCGTTCTGGCCGGCAATATTGGGCCACAGGGCGCTGGAGCTGTTGCCCTCGGGGCCATGGCAGGCCGTGCAGGTCAGGGCCTTGGCCTTGCCGTCCTCGGCTGAGCCTTCGACGAGACTACCGGCTTGTACCTGGGTTGCGAAGAGTGCCAGAGAGGTCATCGCAAAGAGCGGAGCGAGCTTGATCTTCATTATGTTCTAACCGTTACTTTCCCGCGCTGGCCACGGCCAGCGCCGCTAATCGAATTCGTTCTAGGAAGGCGGTGCACTGCCTTGCTGCGTGACCCCGAACCGGTCAAACTTAGCCGCCGATCCCGTTCTCAGCAAGCGCGAATTATACACAGAAACCGCTGGGCATACCTATGTCGCACTACCCTCAAGCCGCCTTTATCAAGAGCGCCAACGCGCTCGCGCAGTTCGTTCCGGATGAGGGCGCCGAGGTCGCGTTTGCCGGCCGTTCGAACGCCGGAAAATCGAGTGCGATTAACGTCATCGTCAACCGGCGCCAGTTTGCCCGCACGAGCAAGACGCCCGGTCGGACGCAGCTGGTCAACTTCTTTTCGCTGACGGAGGGCGAGCGTCTTGTCGACCTGCCTGGTTACGGATTCGCCAGGGTCTCACAGAAATTACGAGATCACTGGGCCGACCTCATGGCCGACTATTTCGAGACGCGCGCATCGCTGCGCGGCATGTTCCTGATCGTCGATATCCGGCGTCGCCTGACCGACTTTGACCGGCAGATGCTTGGCTATGCGGAATCGGTGGGCCTGCCGACCCATGTATTGCTGACCAAGGCCGACAAGCTCAAGCGGGGCGCGGCCGCGACGGCCCTGCTCGAGGTCCGCAAGCAACTGGGCGAAATCGCAACCGTGCAGCAGTTCTCGGCACAAAGCCGGCTTGGCGAGGCTGAGGCTCGCGCCAGGCTCGACGAGTTCCTGAAGTCGGAGCAATAAAAAGCCCCGAAGCACTATTCGTGCCCCGGGGCCAGAAGAAGCAACAGGCTTGGGGTTACCTTGTTGCACGCCTGCTTAGGGAGGTAAACAGGCGAGTGACTTACGCACTCATGGTAATTAGAGGCGGTCCAGCCTACGGAGTTCCATATCGGCTCTAAGTTGTTGATGCGTCGGGAAACGTTGCCTCACACGCCTTCGCTATGGATTCGGCAACGTTTCCCCACGCATCTTGGATACTCAGCACCAGCCGGACACGCACTGCCACGGTGAATCAGGGCCGGGGAAAGCCTCCCCGAACCCATAGCCGAGCTGGCACGTTGGTGGAACCGCGTGTCAGCAACCGAAAGCGCGAGGCGTGTGAGGGGAGGCTATTCCGCGGCCCGAATATCTGCGTCAGTGCGCCTCGTCCCAGTTCGATCCGACGCCGACATCGACTTTCAGGGGGACCTTGAGATCGGCCGCCGCGTTCATCAGCTTCGTGACTTGCGCTGAAACGGCATCGACTTCGTCCGCATCAACCTCGAATACGAGCTCGTCATGCACCTGCATGATCATGCGTGCACCTGGCGTTTCGGCATGCAGCCAGGCATCGACCGCGATCATTGCACGTTTGATGATGTCAGCTGCCGTTCCCTGCATCGGCGCGTTGATTGCGCTGCGCTCGGCATACTGACGACGTTGTGCGTTGCGGGCGTTGATCTCGGGCAGGTACAGGCGCCGACCGAACACGGTTTCGACAAAACCTTTCTCGCTCGCTCGCGAGCGAATGTCGTCCATGTACTGTTTGACGCCCGGATATCGATCAAAGTAGAGATCGACGTATTCCTGGGCCTCGCCCCGCGAGATGCCAAGCTGCTTCGCCAGGCCGAATGCCGACATGCCGTACATGAGGCCGAAGTTAATGGCTTTGGCCGAGCGACGTTGATCGTCAGTGACGTCGTCGAGAGCGGTTTCGAACACTTCGGCCGCCGTTGCGCGGTGTACGTCCTGCTCCTTGGCGAACGCCCCCATGAGTCCTTCGTCGGCCGACAGGTGCGCCATGATCCGTAACTCGATCTGTGAGTAGTCGGCCGCGAGCAATACCTGGTTCTCGGGCGGGACGAACGCCTGGCGAATGCGGCGTCCTTCTTCGGTGCGAATCGGAATGTTCTGCAGGTTCGGATCGGTCGACGACAGACGCCCCGTAGCGGCCACGGCCTGGTGATACGACGTGTGAATGCGGCCGGTGCGCTCGTTGATCATGAGCGGCAGCTTGTCGGTGTAGGTGCTTTTCAGCTTGCTGACGCCACGGTACTCGATGATCACGGCCGGCAATTCGTAGTCGTCAGCGAGTTCGACGAGCACATCCTCCGCCGTCGATGGCTGGCCCTTTGGCGTCTTGCGAATAACCGGCAGGCCCTGTTGCTCGAACAGGATCTCCTGCAGCTGCTTCGGGGAGCCCAGATTGAACGGACCGCCCGCGAGTTCGTGCGCTTTCGCTTCGAGCGCCGCCATCTTCTTGCCCAGCTCGTTGCTCTGTACGCTGAGCATCTTGCGGTTGACAAGAACGCCGCATTCCTCCATGCCGAGCAACACAGGCACGAGCGGCTGCTCGATCTCCTCGTAGACTTTTCGGAGTGAAGGCTCATCGCCCAGTTGCTGCCACAACGTGTCATGCAGCTGCAGCGTGATGTCGGCGTCTTCGGCCGCGTAGGGCGAGGCGGTCTCCAGGTCGATCTGATTAAAGGTCAGCTGCTTTGCGCCCCTGCCGGCCACGTCTTCGTAGTGAATGGTCTCCTTGCCGAGATACTGGCGCGCGACCGAGTCCATGTCGTGGCGCGTTGCGACGCTGTTCAACACATAGGACTCGAGCATCGAATCGTACGCCATACCCTGCAGCGCGATGTCGTAGCGCGCCAGAATGTGAGCGTCGTACTTGAGGTGATGGCCCACCTTCATCTTGCTGTCGTTCTCGAGCCAGGGTTTGAGTTTCGCGAGCACCTCGTCACGTGCGAGCTGATCCGGTGCTCCAGGATAATCGTGTGCGACGGGTACGTAGCAGGCTTCACCTTCGGCAGTGGCTACCGACAGACCAACGAGATTTGCGTTCATGTAATCGAGACTATCGGTCTCGGTATCGAAGGCGACGAGCGGCGCTTTGTCGATCTTCTTCAGCCACTTGTCGAATGCCGCATCGTCGAGCACAGTCTCGTACTCGATTAGGTCTTCCTCAACCGGCGGTTCCGGCTCCGCGCCATCGCCCTCGTCGAGCTGTCGCAACAGCGAACGCAGTTCGTAGTGGCTGTAGAGACTGCGTAAGGCGTCCGTATCGCCAGCGGTCGCCGTCAGATCATCGATGCCAACGTCGAGCTCGATATCCCTTTTTATCGTCGCAAGCTCCTGAGACAGGCGCAGCGATTCGACGTTGTCGCGCAGACTCTCGCCGACCTTGCCCTTGATCTGCTCGCCATTCTCGACGATGCCTTCGGCAGAGTCGTACAGATTCAGCCATTTCGACGCAGTCTTCGGTCCTACTTTCGGCACACCGGGAATGTTGTCCGACGTGTCACCGACAAGTGCCAGGTAATCGACAATCTGCTCCGGGTAGACGTCGAACTTTGCCTTGACCGCATCGCGATCCATGCGCGAGTCGTTCATCGTGTTGATTAGCGTCACCTTGTCGGTCACGAGCTGCGCGAGATCCTTGTCGCCCGTCGAAACGAGCACCTCAAGTCCCTGCTTCGCGGCCTTGTCGCACAGCGTGCCGATGACATCGTCGGCTTCGACGCCTTCGATGCGGAGCAATGGCAAGCCCATCGCCTCGACAGCGTCCAGAATTGGCTGCACCTGCGAGCGTAGCTCGTCGGGCATCGGTGGGCGATTGGCCTTGTACTCGGGATAGAGGTCATCGCGGAACGTTTTGCCAGGCGCATCGAACACAACCGCCACGTGCGCAGGTTGTTCGTCGCGAACCAGTTTGCGGATCATCGTCAGCACACCATGCAGCGCGCCGGTTGGCTCGCCCTGCGAATTACTCAGCGGCGGCAGCGCGTGGAATGCGCGGTACAGATACGATGACCCGTCGATGAGGACGAGGTCGGTCATTGGATACTACTGCTGCTGGTCGTCTTCGCCGTTTTCTTCCCCTTCCTCGTCGGCCGTCGATTCGGCCTGCGGGGGCGGCTGCTGGATCTTGCTCGGGTTACCCGGAACATACAGCGGACCACTTTGCCCGCATCCGTAGGCGCCGAACAGAAAGGAAAACATGGCAAGTGTTGCAAAAAGACGTTTCATGTCATCGACCGATTACAAAAGTCGTTCGATTATAGAGCCCGCACCGCCGAATTGGGCGTCATTTTGCGTAACGTTTGGCGATCTCGCGGTAGGCCTCGCGAAACGGTATGCCTTTTTCGGTAACGAGACGATAGGCCTCCTCGGTTGCGAAAATTCCTTCGTCGAGTTCGATATTGTCCGGCACGAACGCAAGGCCTTCGAGCAAGTAGGCCAGTATGTCGACACTGTCGATTGCCAGATCAATGGACCGGAACACGGGCGATTTGAGGCGCTGCAGGTCGCGGTGATAGCCGGACGGCAGCTTCGCAGTAATCATGAGCGTCTCGTCGAGGCAGGCCTGGCTCGACGCCGAGGATGCGCGCAGCAACTCCAGTACGTCGGGATTGCGTTTCTGCGGCATGATCGACGAGCCCGTCGTCACTTCCGGCGCCAGCGTGACATATGCGAATTCCTGCGTGTAGAAGAGCAGCAGGTCACTCGCCATGCGCGACAGGTCCTGCATCATTAACGCGATCTCGAACAGCAGGGCGCTCTCCGCCTTGCCGCGTGACAGTTGTGCTGCCGTTACCGGATTCTGCGTTGCGTCGAAGCCGAGCCGCTTCGTTGTGAATTCGCGATCGAGAGGCAGGCCGGGCGTTCCATACCCCGCTGCGCTGCCGAGCGGATTCTTGTTGATGCGCCGGTGCACGGCCCTTAGTCCGTCGACGGCGTCGGCAAACCCCTCGTCAAATCCGCCACACCAAAGTGCGACCGACGACGGCATCGCATGTTGCATGTGCGTGTAGCCGGGCAGCTCGACGTCACCCTGGCGGTCTGCCACGTGTGCTATGGAGGTTCGCAGGTGCTCGACACGTCCGGCGAGGTCGAGGGCGGCGTCGCGCAGATAGAGTCGCAATGCCGTCAAAACCTGGTCGTTGCGGGACCGCCCCAGGTGCAGGCGGCCGCCGGCAGCGCCGATAGCTGCGGTCAGCCGCGTCTCGAGTGCCGTATGAACGTCCTCGTCCTCGAGGCTGATGTCCCACTTTCCTTGCGCGAAGCTGGTTTCCAGCGCGCGCAATCCATCACAAATCGCATGGCAATCATCGTGGGAGATCAGTTCCCGGGCGGCCAGCATCTCCGCATGGGCGATCGATCCTCGCACATCGTACGGTACGAGCCGCGCATCGAGAAGGTGATCTTCGCCGGCCGTATAGCGCAGCACACGCTCGTCGAGCGGCAGGCCTTTCTCCCACAAGCGGCTCATGATTCGGCCGCCTGCTCTTCGGGTGTCAGCGCACCGATATCGTCGACGACGAGCGTGCCGGTTCCCTCGTTGGTAAAGACCTCGAGCAGGATGCTGTCCGAAAGCTTGTAGGAAATGACGTGAACGCGCGATACGCCATCCCGGATCGCTGCGTCGATGGCTGCCGCCTTGGGTAGCATGCCGTCCGCGAGAACGCCTTCATCCTTGAGTGCCTTGAGGTGTTTGCGATCGATGTAGCTGATCAGCGAACTCGGGTCGTTCACGTCCTCGAGAATGCCGGTCGCGCCTGTGACCAGGATCAGTTTTTCGGCATCGAGCTCGGCTGCAATCGCTGCTGCGACAGTATCGGCATTGATGTTGAGCAGGGTGCCGGATTCGTCACAGGACAGCGGGCTGACTACGGGCATCAGGCCGTTGTCGAGTTGCTTCTGCAGGATGTCTGCCTCGACCGCATCTATATCTCCGACAAAACCGTAATCGACGGATTCGCCATCCTTGCCTTCGACGGGCGGACGCTTGTGTGCGCGTATCAGCCCGGCATCGACGCCGCTGATGCCAACCGCCGGGATTTCTAGGTCACGGCAGGTGGCTAGAATCCGCGTATTGATCTGGCCGTTGAGGATCATCGTCGCGACATTGAGCGATTCGCTGTCCGTTACGCGGCGTCCTTCGACGAACTGCGTGTCGAGCCCGAGGTCTGACGCAAGCTTGGTCGACTGAGGACCACCACCGTGAATGAGTACGGTGCGGATGCCGACCTGGTGCAGAATGCCGACCTGTTCCACGAGCGCAGATGCCAGCTCCGCATTTGCGAACACCTCGCCGCCGGCCTTGATGACGAACACCTTGCCTTTGAACAGCCGGATGTACGGGGCCGCATGCTTGAGGGCGGATACAACGATCGCTCGCTCGCGTTTGCTGGTCATGACCCGCCTCTGAGCATCTGATGCAGTACGGCCATCTGCGCAAGCATTCGATTGCGAGCCTCCGGAATGACGATGCTGCGCGGACCGTCGAGAATCTCGTCGGCGACAACCACGCCGCGGCGGACCGGCAGGCAATGCATGAAGCGTGCGTCCTGCTGAGTGTTAGCGAACCAGGATTCATCCACGCACCAGTCGATGTGCTGTTCACGCAGTTTCTGGTCCTCGAGCTTGTCGCCGTAGTGGCGTGTGGACGACCACGACTTTGCGTAGATGACGTGGGCGTCTTCCGTTGCTTCTGTGCGATCAGATGTCTCGCGCACCGAACCGCCCGACTCCTCGGCAGCAAAGATGGCTTTCTGCATCACGGGTGCAGGCAGCTCGAAGCCGTCCGGGCGCAGTACCGTGACATCCATGCCGCGCATCGCCGCCATGTGCAGGGTTGCGGCAGGCACTGCAAGAGGCAGCGCCTTTGGATGATAGGCCCAGCTCAGCAGGAATTTGCCGCCGTTTGTCGGCACATCGAAGTCATCCATGGTTTTCCAGTCAGCAAGACTCTGGCACGGATGGTTCATCGCCGATTCCATATTAATGTACGGCGTGTCTATCAGCGACGTCAGCGATGCAAACTCGCGTTCGTCGATATCGTGCTCAAGATCGCGTCGCTCCGCGAACGCGCGGATGCCGATCGCATCGCCATACGACGCGATGACCGGAACGGCTTCGCGAATGTGCTCCGCTGCCGTGCCGTCCATGACGATGCCCGGACGGGTTTCCAGGCCGTGTATCGACATATCCGGCGAGATGACGAAAGCACCGCCACCGAGGCGCGTCATCGCGGCCTGGAACGAAGCCAGTGTGCGCAGTGACGGACTGAGAAAAAGCAGCGCGAGTACCTTGCCGCTCAG
>JAAUYD010079249.1_pt1 | contig 16386 bp, 13 predicted proteins | sample 7278101 | NCBI WGS metagenome assembly JAAUYD01 (sample SAMN14350128, study PRJNA611818) | marine sediment metagenome | isolation source: surface marine sediment (0.6m) | place: French Polynesia: Moorea | collected 2018-08 | reverse complement strand
AGCGCCGCGAACCTGGCCATCCTCAATCAGCAGGTCTTCGACCGCGGTTTCTACGATGTCGAGATTCTGCTGTGACTGCAGGCGCCGCCGGATCGCGTTCCGGTACAGCTCGCGATCCGCCTGCACTCGTGTGGCCCTGACCGCGGGGCCTTTGCTCGCATTCAGCGTTCTGAACTGTATGCCGGCTTCGTCGATCGCCTCGGCCATCGCACCGCCGAGGGCGTCGATCTCCCGCGTCAGGTGACCTTTACCGATACCGCCGATCGCCGGGTTGCAGCTCATCTGGCCCAGCGTGTCGATACGGTGCGTCAGCAGTAAGGTACGCACACCCGACCGGGCGGCAGCCAGTGCGGCTTCCGTTCCGGCGTGTCCGCCGCCAATAACGATGACATCGACAGGTGTTTGCATTGATCAAAAAGTGTACAGGGTTCGGGCTGCGGCATTCTATGCGCTGCGCCGCGGTTCCGCCACAGCCCTTTACTTAAACTTCCACCTTGATCAAGATAGCCCGCTCGTCTGCACCTGGACCCCTGTTTATGAGATGTCGCTTAACAGCGCTGGCGGGCCTTCTCTGCCTCGCTTCGATTTCGAACGCCCTGGAACTCGAGGACTGCCGCATTTCGGCAGGCCCGTCAGCCCCGGGCATCAATGCGCGCTGCGGCACGCTGGTCACCCCGGAAGACCCGGCGTCGCCCGACGGCAAGACGATCGAGCTGCAAGTCGCCGTCGTACCTGCATTGGACCTCGATCCGCAGCCGGACCCGGTCGTGCCCATCGCCGGCGGACCCGGCGGCAGCTCGATAGAGATGTACGCGACCCAGCGGGGCGCGTTCGAGGCGCTCAGGCGAACTCGCGACATTCTTCTCGTGGACCAGCGAGGCACGGGGCAGTCCTCGCTGATGGACTGCGAGTCCGACGACGAATTGGTGCAGGGCTCTTACAGCGACGAGCTGACCATCCAGCTGACCCAGGAGTGTCTCGAGGCGCTGCCGCATGACCCTCGTTTCTTTACGACCAGTGTCGCCGTGCGCGACCTCGAGTCGGTCCGCGAGGCGCTCGGCTACCCGAACCTGAATCTGTACGGCGTGTCGTACGGTACGCGCGTCGCTCAACACTATGCGAGGCGTTACCCCGAGACGACCCGGTCGGTCGTTATCGATGGCGTGATCCCGTCCGGGCTGGCGTTGGGTCCGGATATCGCTCTCGAATCACAAGAAGCTCTCGCCGGCGTATTTGATCGCTGCGCCGAGGAACCTGCCTGCAACGAGGCTTTCCCTGGCCTGCAGGACACGCTGTCGCGCGTACTGAGCGAGCTCTCGGAAAACCCTGTCGAGGTCACGGTGTCGGGCCCGGTCAGCGGCAGCCCGGACCAGCTGACCGTCAGCGACGCCGAACTTGCCGTCGCGATTCGGCTGCTGCTGTATGACCCGAATTCGATTGCTCTGATACCGCTGATGGTCAACGAGGCCGGCAAAGGCAACCTGACACCCCTGTCTGCCGCATTCCAGATGGTTGCCGAAAGCCTCAGCGGCAGCATGGCGGTCGGCATGCATAACTCGGTGGTCTGTACGGAAGACGTGCCGTTCTATGACGACGAGCTGATCGACTACGCGGCGCTGGATCGAAGCTACATGGGCCCGGATCAGCTCAGTGCGTTAAAGGCAATTTGCTCGGTCTGGCCGAGCGGGTTTATCGACGAGGATTTTCGCGAGCCGCTGCGCTATGCCGGCCCGGTGCTGCTGCTGTCCGGCGATGCCGACCCGATAACGCCGCCCGACTACGCGGTCGAGGCGATGGGCGAGCTTTCTAACCCCCGCCACCTCGAACTAAAGCACCAGGGCCACGGCGTCATTGGCGTCGGGTGCATGCCCCGGCTCGTCGCGGATTTCGTAGACACCCGGGACGCCCAGGGCATCGACGAAGAATGCCTGGGCCGGGCGTTCGTCATGCCGTTCTTTGTGGATTTCTCGGGGCCTACGCCATGATCAGGGTGCAAAACATCACCAAGAACTTTGGCGCGGTCAAAGCGGTTCGTGACGTCAGCTTCGAGGCGCCGGACGGCAAGATCACCGGGCTGCTCGGGCCGAACGGCGCTGGCAAGTCGACAACGCTCAGGGTTCTGTACACGGTCATCAAGCCGGACAGCGGCTCTGCCAGCATCGACGGCGTCGATGTCGTGACCGATTCGCTGGAGGCGAGACGCCGCGTCGGCGCCCTGCCCCACGGCGCCGGGCTGTACCAGCACCTGACCGCGAGGGAGAACATCGCCTACTACGCGACGTTGGCAGGCGTTCCGAAAGCGGAGATCGACGGCCGGGTCGAGAAAGTCATCGACGAGCTGGAGATCATCGAGTTCGCCGATCGGCAGACCAAGGGCTTCTCGCAGGGGCAGCGCACGAAAGTCGCGCTCGCCCGCAGCCTCGTTCACGATCCGCACAACGTAATCCTCGACGAGCCCACGAGCGGCCTCGACGTGACGGCAACCCGCTCCCTGCGCGACATCATTCGCAAGCTCAAGAGCAACGGCCGCTGTGTCCTGTTCTCGTCGCACATCATGCAGGAGGTGGCCGCGCTGTGTGACGATATCGTCATCATTTCGCACGGCAAGGTAGCGATCCAGGGCACGACGGAGCGCATCCTCGAGCGTACCGGCACCGACGACCTGGAAGACGCCTTCGTTGCTGCGATCCGACGGGTGGGGCCAGCCGCATGAAGACGATACTGACCGTCATTCGCAAAGAAGTCCTGGACAACTTCCGCGACCGCCGCACGCTGCTGACCGCTGTGGTCATGGGCCCGATGTTTGGCCCACTGCTGTTCGCCGTCATGATCAACCTGTCGATCGAGAAGTCACTGAGCGCCGGCGAGCGCGATCTCGACGTGCCCATCATCGGCGCCGAACTTGCGCCGAACCTGATGCGCTTTCTCGAAAGCAAGGGCATCAATGCCGTCGACGGCCCCGAGACCGTCGACGAGGCCATCGAGGCCGTAAAGACCGGCGAACAATCGGTTGTCGTCCGAATCGTGCCCGAGTTCGGTGAGCAGCTCGCGAATGCCGAACCTGCGACCGTCGAGGTTTACAGCGACGAGGCAGACAATGACGCGCGCAAGGAGGCACGACGTGTTCGCAGTGCGCTCGGCGAGTACAGCCAGCGTCTGTCCGCACTGCGACTAATGGCGCGTGGCGTCAGCCCGCAGGTATTGCGGTCGATTAATATCGACGAGGTGGATGTGTCGACGCCGTCTGGCCGCTCCGGTCTGATCCTGGGCATGATGAGCTACTTTTTTATCTTCGCGATGCTGATCGGCGGCATGTACCTTGCCATCGACTCCACCGCGGGTGAGCGTGAGCGAGGGTCGCTAGAGCCCTTGCTGTCTCTGCCGGTCACCCGGGATCAGCTGATGCTGGGCAAGATTCTCGCAAGCTGCGTGTTCATGGCTCTGTCGCTTGCGCTGTGTATTGCGGCCTTCGTCGTGGCGATCGGCTTCCTGCCATTGCAGAAGCTGGGTATGACGCCTAACTTCGGGCCAGTTGCCGCGGTCGGCGCCTTTTTCATCCTGGCGCCGTTCATGTTGCTCGGCGCGGCGATGATGACGTTGGTGGCTTCGTTTACGAAGAGCTACAAGGAGGCGCAGACCTGGGTCAGTGCCGTTCTTTTCGCGCCCACACTTCCGATCATCGTCGTCAGCATCCTGCAAGTCCGGCCGGCCTTCGAACTGATGTTCGTGCCCAGCCTGAGCCAGCACCTGCTGCTGGTGGACATGGTCAAGAACGAACCCATCGTTTTGGAGAACGTCATCGCGTCGGCGATCAGCACCCTGCTGCTCGGTGGTCTGATTGCGTGGATCGCAGCGAAGCTGTACCGACGGGAAGGCTTGCTCGGCTGATTGTTTCGTCAGCCGGGCCGGTCTCGCGATTGGTCTAGTAGCTCATGCCTCCCGCCAAGGCGCCCATCACCTGCACGAGGCCGAGCAGAACCTGTCCGGTGATTGCCGCGGTGCCCGCGACGACTTCACCCGTCTTTTCCGAATCGTAGGCACGATAGTCCAGGCTTCTGACGGTTTCGAGGTCGGCGCGCTGGCGTTCGCCCGCGCGGTCGTCGTAGACGATCTTGCCGTCTTCGATGCCGACGAATCGGGCCCTGGTCGTCGTTCCGTCCGTCATGTTGAGCGTGATGGCGTCGCCTTTGTCGATACCAGCGACGCCGGCCTGCTCGGGTGCGGTCAGGACATTCGTCGACGTGCAGCCTGCGGCCATAGAAATGGCCAATAGTGCGAAGAGAATCGGTTTCATGTCTGGTCCTCCGTTTTGGATGTTCCAGAATGCGGATTTGGGGGCCGACTAACCTGATCAGGAACAGATCGATTCCTGATGGTTTACTAATGACGGGGGGTTCAGCCCCTATTTGCCGATACAGAAGTCTGCGAAGATGCGACCCAGCAAATCGTCGGAATGCAGCTCGCCGGTGATGGTTCCGAGGTCGTCCTGCGCCAGGCGGAGCTCCTCGGCCAGCAGCTCGCCGGCCCTGGCGTCACGCAGCGCCGCGACCCCCTGCTCGAAATGAGCGCGGGCATTCTCGATGGCCTCGATATGCCTTGCACGAGCCGAAAATGCCCCCTCTATACCCGTGTCCAGCCCGGCCAACGTTAGCAGGGCCGCCTTCAACGCTTCGAATCCCTCCATCGTCACGGCTGACACACCGATGCTGCCGTCCGCATTTTGGCCCGCCGGCTCGCCGCTCAGGTCGATCTTGTTGCGAACAACGAGCAAGGCTGCGTCTTCCTCTTCTTCAGGCGCGCCTGGGTCCGGTTCCGTGCTGTCCAGCACCCAGAGCACCGCGTCCGCCGAGGACATCGCTTTTCGAGCCCGTCGAATGCCCTCCTGCTCGACCAGCCCGGCCTCCTCCCTGAGTCCCGCCGTGTCGACGAGCTCGATCGTCAGGCCCTCGATGACGATGGTCTCGCGCAATACGTCCCGCGTCGTGCCGGCCATGTCCGTGACGATCGCGGTCTCGTCGCCACTCAGCGCGTTCATCAGGCTCGATTTGCCGGCGTTCGGCTTGCCGGCGATGACCGCCTGGAAGCCGTCCCTCAGCACTCGACCGGCGCGCGTCCGGTCGAGCAGTTGGTCGAACGCGACGCGGCCATCATCGAGTTGCCTTGACAGCGCCTCGTCGGACAGGAAGTTGATCTCCTCTTCGGGAAAGTCGATTGCGGCTTCGACAAAGATTCTTATGCGGGTCAGTCGCTCAACGAGGGCGTGAACATCGTCAGAGAATGCACCCGACAGTGATCGCAGCGCTGAGCGTGCCGCGCGGCGACTGCCGGATTCGATCAGGTCGGCGACGGCTTCAGCCTGCGCGAGGTCGAGCTTGCCGTTCTCGAACGCGCGCCTGGAGAACTCGCCGGGCTCCGCGCGCCGGGCTCCCGCGCCGAGGACGGCATCAAGGATCATTGACAAGACTACGGGGCCGCCATGCCCGTGCAGCTCGAGCACGGATTCGCCCGTGAAAGAATGTGGCGCCGGGAAATGGATCGCGAGCCCGCTGTCGATGGCGGCGCCGCCTGAGTCTGTTATCTTGACGAGTACCGCTCGACGCGGCGCCGGAACGCCGCCGGTGAGCTTCGAGGCTATGTTTTCAGCCTCTGGCCCGGAGACGCGCACGATGCCCACGCCGCCGACACCGGGTGGTGTTGCGATCGCGGCTATCGTGTCTGTGTCGGCCACGGCGCGTGCCGGTCAGTCGTCGCCGGAGGCCTTGTTCTTCCGGCCCTTGCCGCCTTTGGTTTTCTCGGCCTTCGCTTCCGCTTCGACCACGCGATTGATCTTCCACTGCTGCGCGATGGACAGCAGCGTGTTGGTCGCCCAGTACAGCACGAGGCCGGACGGGAAGAAGGCAAAAAAGCCGGTGAACATGATCGGCATGATCTGCATGACCCTCGCCTGCACCGGGTCCGTCGGCGCCGGATTCAGCTTCTGCTGAACCAGCATGGCCGCGCCCATGATAAGCGGCAGGATGAAGTACGGGTCACGCGATGACAGGTCCGTCAGCCACAGCGCGAACGGCGCCTGGCGCATCTCGACGCTCTCGACCAGGACCCAGTAGAAAGCCAGGAAGAACGGCATCTGCACGAGGATCGGCAGGCAGCCCGCACCCGGGTTCACCTTCTCGCGCTTGTACAGGTCCATCATGGCCTGCGACAGCGCCTGCCGATCGTCTTTGTAACGCTCCTGCAGCGCCTGCATCCGCGGTTGCAGCGTGCGCATCTTGGCCATCGAGCGGCCGCTCGATTCGGTTAGCTTGTAGAAGACCAGCTTGATCAGGATCGTGATCAGGATGATCGCAACGCCCCAGTTTGCGACGTAGCTGTGCGCCAGCGCCAGCAACCAGAACATAGGCTGCGACAGGATAGTAAGGATGCCGTAGTCGACGGTTAATTTGAGTTTCGGATCCAGCTCTTCGAGCTGCGCCTGCAGCTTCGGCCCGATAAACGTACGCGTCTTGAAGGTGTGCGATTCGCCGGGCGCTACTGTTTGCTTCGGCGAGACAACGCTCGCAATCATCGTCGAGTTGGCGTGCTCGACGCGATACGCATGCTGCACGTCCCGGACGGGAACGATGGCATTCAGGAAGTGAGACTGTATTGACGCAACCCAGGCGTTAGCGATCGACGCATTGTACGACTCGCCCTTGACGAGATCGCCTCGGTCGAGTTTCTCTGAGCTCTCGCCGTCGTATACGATCGGGCCGTCGAAGGAGTAGCTTTCGACGTTAAACATCGATCGCTCCTGCTCGAAGTGACGTCGCAGCAGCTGGACGTAGAAGTCGCCCGACCAGGGCGCCTGGCTGCCGTTCTGCACTGTCTGTTCGATGTCGACCTGGTAACTTCCCCGCGTGAACGTCAATCGTTTCTCGACACGCAGGCCATCGTCGTTGACCCAGGTCAAAGGCACCACAATCTCGTCGCTGTCGTCGAGCGTGTATGCCTCGGCTTCGAAGTCGTACAGCACCGTGTGGTCGGCGACGACACCGCCGCGCAGGCCCGTCCTCAGCAGGCCAAAGTTAGCCGCATCAGGCGACAGGGTCTGCACCAGCAGATCCGGGTTCTCTTTGGATACCGGGTAGCCAAGCATTGTCGCCTCGACGATCGTTCCGCCCCGGGTGTCGATCTTTATGTCGAAGACGTCGGTCGTGACGCTGATGTAAGGTGCGTCCGCCGAGGCCGCGTCCGTAGACGGAAGAGCGGCGGGTGTTTCTGTCGTCGGTGCGCTGACTTCGGGCAGTGCCGGTGGGGCGTCAGCGTTCGGTAACGCGTCGACCGCAGCCGGTGCCGACTCTGTCTCTGTAGCTGGCGGTGGCACACGATAATCCGTCTGCCAGGTCTGGTACGTGAACCAGGCCATCATCAGGAACAGGCCCCAGGTTAGTAAGCGCTGATTGTCCATGCCTGTTAGCTACTCACGCCGGCACAGCGCTTCCAGTGCTGTGACAAGCTGTCGAAGAGCTGTTGATTCGTCGCTTTGGCTGCCGCCGGCTTGTTGATCACAACGATATCCACGCTCTTTAATAAGTGTTGGTGTTGTCTGAACGATTCTCGTGCGACGCGCTTGATTCGGTTTCTTGCTGTCGCGTGCCGACAATGCTTCTTTGAAATTGCCAGTCCCAGCCTGGCGTTGCCGGTCGGCCGTTTCCTGCAGAGTACGGTGAAGAGCTTGTCGTGGCTGCGCTTCGGTCGATCAAAGACACGGCTGTAATCGGAAGCCGCCAGGAGCCTGTGTTCTTTGGTGAATCGAAGTCGGCTTTCGATCTCGTCGCCCGTTGTCTTTATAGGTAGGCCGGCCGGCGCAGAATTGATCGTGTTACGGCGTCAGTTTCGCGCGGCCTTTCGCCCGGCGACGCTTCAGCACGAGACGGCCAGCCTTGGTGGCCATGCGTGCGCGGAAGCCATGGGTTCTGGCGCGCTTGATTGTGCTGGGTTGGTAGGTGCGTTTCATGAGCGTTAAATCCTGCGGTTATTTCGACCCCTATTGGGTCGCCAAACGAAAGGGCGGCAAGGGTACGCGGGCCCCTTTAACGTGTCAATAGATAAGGACTTTTCTATGACGCGGTCGACGGCTTGTGGCTGCGGCTGCCCATCTGGTTTTGGCCCTGTCGAAGCGTTAGACTGCCGGGTCTTTCGTCTCTAGATTCGCCGGAAACGCCGTTGTCCACAAATACCTCGCTATGGAGCCGCTGCACCCGCCACCTGCAGGCCGAGCTTCCTGAGCAGCAGTTCAACACGTGGATACGTCCGTTACAGGCTATCGAGAGCGACGGGCAGCTCAAATTGCTGGCCCCGAACCGCTTCGTCGTGGACTGGCTTCAGGACCATTACATGGCGAGAATTCTCGATATCGTCGACTCCAGCGATATCGAAGTCCTGGTCGAGGTCGGTTCCAGGGCTGCCGCCGCGCCGGCAGCTGAACGGGCCACCAGGGACGGGTCAGCGGTCGAACAGGGTTCCTCGGTAACGTCGAGGCTCAACCCGGCATTTACGTTCGACAGTTTCGTTGAGGGCAAGAGCAATCAGCTCGCACGCGCCGCCGCCACGCAGGTCGGCCAGAACCCCGGAACCTCGTATAACCCTCTGTTTATTTACGGCGGTGTTGGGCTCGGTAAGACTCACCTCATGCACGCCGTTGGCAACGCAATTCTCGCAGCCAAGCCCGGCGCGCGAGTGGCGTACGTGCATTCGGAAAGATTCGTCGGCGACATGGTCAAGGGCCTGCAGCACAATCGTATCTCTGAGTTCAAGCGAGCTTATCGATCCCTGGATGCTTTGCTGATCGACGATATCCAGTTTTTTGCGGGCAAGGACCGATCGCAGGAGGAGTTCTTTCATACTTTCAATGCCTTGCTCGAGGGTCAGCGTCAGATCGTACTGACCTGTGATCGCTATCCGAAGGAAGTCAATGGCCTCGAGGAGCGGCTGAAGTCCCGGTTCGGCTGGGGGCTGACCGTTGCCATCGAGCCACCGGAGCTGGAGACGTCTGTTGCTATTCTGATGAGCAAGGCGGAGGCGGAGAACATCGAGCTCCCCGAGGAAGTCGCTTTTTTCATTGCGAAGCGAATTCGCTCCAACGTTCGGGAGCTGGAAGGCGCTCTTCGGCGGGTGATGGCGAACTCCCGATTTACCGGTCGGCCGATCAGCCTGGATTTTGCCAAGGAGGCATTGCGGGACCTCCTCGCGATGCAGGACAGGCTGGTGTCTATTGAAAACATCCAGAAGACGGTCGCTGAGTATTACAAGATTCGTGTCGCCGACCTGTTATCCAAGAAAAGGAGTCGATCGATCGCGCGGCCAAGGCAGGTCGCTATGGCGCTTTCGAAGGAGCTGACGAATCACAGTCTTCCGGAAATTGGCGATGCCTTCGGCGGTCGTGACCATACGACTGTGTTGCACGGCTGTCGCAGAATCGATTCTCTTCGCGAGACCGAAAAACGCGTGGACGATGACTATTTGAATTTGTTGAGAACTTTGACAGGATGATGTGGATTACCGGTGGATAACTTTGTCCTGAATTTTTATCCACAGACTGCCCACAGGAGTACAGGCAGGTATCCAACGTTTCCAGCTGTTATTTTTGGCATTTAAGTCAATGTTTTTTATGGGAATTTTAGTTTTATCCACAGGCTTTGGCAAGCCTAATAGTAATAATAAATAGATAAACTCCAAGTTTTATTAACAGGTGAATGTATGAAGTTTAGCGCCGCCAGGGACGTTCTTTTAAAACCTCTTCAATCCGTTATTGGTGTTGTGGAGCGCAGGCAGACGATGCCAATACTGTCGAATGTTTTGTTGGTTGCCAGGAACGGCTCGCTGTCGGTGACGGCGACCGACCTGGAAGTGGAGCTCGTCGCTCAGACAGAAGTCGACGTCGAGACGGAGGGAGAGATAACGGTGTCCGGGCGGAAGCTATTGGACATCTGTCGCGCGCTCCCGGATGGGGCCACGATCAACCTGTCGTTAGGCGGTGAGAAGCTCACGGTTCGGTCTGGTCCTAGCCGTTTCTCTCTCGCAACGCTGCCGGCGGCTGAGTTTCCGTCGGTCGATGACATCAAGGCGGACCAGTCGATCGAGATCCCGCAGGATGTGCTAACGCGACTGATTGAGAAGACGCATTTCGCGATGGCCCAGCAAGACGTCCGCTACTACCTGAACGGGATGCTGCTGGAGACGGGCGGGAAGCACCTGAAGGCAGTTGCGACGGATGGGCATCGCTTGTCTCTTTGCCAGGCGGTGGTAGATGGCCCGGGCCTAAGCAATCAGCAAATCATCGTGCCGCGTAAAGGCGTCATAGAATTGCAGCGACTGTTGTCGGGTGAGGGAGCGGTCACTATCGAGCTTGGCTCTAATCACGTTCGCGTCCAGTTAGACGGAATTCGCTTCACATCGAAGCTGATTGACGGACGTTTCCCGGAGTACGAACGCGTCATCCCGAAAGATTCCGATAACGAGTTGAGTGCGGACAAGGGAGTCCTGAGGGGTGGGTTACAGCGCACAGCCATCCTGTCGAATGAAAAGTATCGAGGCATACGGCTGACGATCCGCGACAACGCTGTTGTGCTGCAAGCACACAACCCGGACCAGGAAGAGGCAGAAGAAGAACTTGAGGTCACATACTCCGGGGAGGAGATAGAGATCGGTTTCAACGTTAATTATTTGCTCGACGCGATCGGTGCGGTGGATGGCGATACGGTTAGCTTCTCGGTCGTGGATAGCAACTCGAGCTGCCTGATCAAGGACCCGGGAAACGGAGACTGTACGTTCGTCGTGATGCCGATGAGACTCTAGGATTTAATGACAATCCGTCGATTTAAGGCGGAGCGGTTTCGATGTCTGACGAGTGCGGATGTTGAGCTGGCTTCAGACTACAACGTGGTTTATGGCGACAACGCCTCTGGGAAAACGAGCTTCTTGGAGGCGTTGGCGTATCTGGGGCGTGGAAAGTCCTTTCGAGGCGCGCCAACCCAGGCGCTTATCCAGCACGGGTGCAAAAACTTCGTGCTGTTCGGTCGCGTTGATAAGGGCGGTCGTGAAATAGGGGTTGGCGTTGAGAATGGCCCTGATGGCCTGGCAGCACGGATAGACAACGAGTCCGGCGGCGCGTCGGATCTGGCCGGGGCGCTGCCGCTGCAGATTATCGATCCGGATGTGCACAATCTCGTTGCCGGCGGGCCGGAGCAACGTCGGCGGTTTATCGATTGGATAGCGTTCCACGTGGAACATGGTTACGTAGAGTTGTGGCGGCAGTTCCGCCGCGCCCTCAAACAGCGCAATGCGGGACTGAGATCCCCGGCGATGAGGCATTCGCTGGGCGCGTGGGACGCAGAGTATGTCCGGTTATCGAAAGCCGTCGACGCGGCCAGGCGGAGAACGCTGGAGAGTGCGTCTGATGTGTTGGCCAGGCAGAGTGAGAATCTCCTGGAAGGAGGAATTAGCTTCGAGTACTCGCAAGGCTGGGCTAGCGGTCTGGAGCTCGAGGAGGCGCTCGCGTCGAGCGTTGAACGGGATATCCAGCACGGAAGCACACAGACAGGCCCGCACCGGGCAGACCTCAAGCTTCGGTATGACGAACGGCAGGCCAAACGGCTGGTGTCCCGGGGGCAGCAGAAGTTGTTGGCCTGCTCAATGGTGCTGGCTGCCACAGAGGTCGTGCAGGATGCTCTCGGACAACGTGTATTGCTACTTCTCGACGATCCGGCGGCGGAATTGGATCGGGCCGCCCTGGCCCGCCTGCTGGACCAGAGCTTCGGACTCGGTTGCCAGCTGGTCGCAACGAGCCTGGAGAAAAACACACTGAATTTCCCCCAAACACCACGCAGGTTCCACGTGGAACATGGCGTGATTTCTGCCGTGAAGTAGCTTCCGCACAGACTCTCGAAACGCTCTCTTTCGGGGGCTTTCAACTGCGCGTGAAGCGTGCGGATTTGGTATACTGGATCGATTGTGTTCACGAGGATCGGCATGGTCGACCAGTCCGAATATACTTCCAGTAATATCAAGGTCTTAAAGGGTCTCGAGGCGGTGCGAAAACGCCCGGGAATGTACATCGGAGACACCGATGACGGGACCGGTTTGCACCACATGGTTTTCGAGGTCGTCGACAACTCAATCGACGAGGCGCTCGCGGGCCATTGCGACGTCATTACGGTGACGATTCACGCCGATGAATCGGTCACGGTGTCCGACGACGGCCGCGGCATTCCCGTTGATATTCATCCGGAGGAGGGCCGTTCGGCGGCTGAGGTCATCATGACGGTCCTGCACGCCGGCGGTAAGTTCGACGACAACTCCTACAAAGTGTCGGGTGGTCTTCACGGCGTCGGCGTCTCCGTCGTCAATGCACTGTCAGAGTCTCTGACGCTAACGATCCACCGCGCTGGCGAGACCTGGCAACAGGAATATGCTCACGGCGAACCCAAGGCGCCCCTCGCAACGATTGGTGAGACCAGCCGCACCGGCACGGTCGTCAGATTCAAGCCGAGCGCCAAGACGTTCTCGAACATCGAGTTCAGTTACGACATCCTGGCCAACCGCCTCCGCGAGCTGTCTTTCCTGAACTCAGGCGTTCGAATTCGCCTCGTCGACGAAAGGTCCGAGAAGGAAGACATCTTCGAATACGAGGGAGGCATCCGGGCTTTCGTCGATCACCTGAACCGCAAGAAGACGCACATTCATCCGACCGTTTTCCACTTCACGGCGGAGCAGGATGACGTGGGCGTCGAGATCGCGCTCCAGTGGAACGACGGCTACCAGGAAAATATGTTCTGCTACACGAACAACATTCCTCAAAGAGACGGTGGAACGCACCTGGCCGGTTTCCGCAGCGCGCTGACCAGGACCCTGAACAGCTACATCGAGAAAGAGGCGAGCGCCAAGAAAGAGAAGGCTTCGCCGACCGGGGATGACGCGAGAGAGGGCCTGACGGCGGTGCTGTCAGTCAAGGTTCCGGACCCGAAATTCTCGTCCCAGACCAAGGAAAAATTGGTTTCATCTGAAATTAAAGGCATCGTTGAGCAGGCGATGGCGGGGCGGCTCGAGGATTTCCTTCTCGAACATCCGGCAGAAGCCAAAGCCATCGTCTCGAAGATCATCGATGCCGCAAGAGCGCGAGAGGCAGCCCGCAAGGCCCGCGAGATGACACGTCGGAAAGGCGCGCTGGATATCGCCGGTCTGCCGGGCAAGCTAGCCGACTGCCAGGAAAAGGACCCGGCCCTGTCGGAGCTGTTCCTCGTCGAGGGTGACTCGGCCGGCGGCTCGGCAAAGCAGGGGCGTGACCGCCGGACACAGGCGATCCTGCCGTTGAAGGGCAAGATCCTCAACGTAGAGAAAGCGCGCTTCGACAAGATGCTGTCTTCTGCCGAGGTCGGTACGTTGATTACCGCGCTGGGAACCGGGATCGGCCGCGACGACTTCGACCCGGACAAGTTACGTTATCACCGCATCATCATCATGACGGACGCCGACGTCGACGGATCTCATATCCGCACGCTGCTGCTGACGTTCTTCTACCGGCAGATGCCCGAGCTGATTGAGCGGGGGCATGTCTACATTGCTCAGCCGCCGCTGTACAAGATCAAGCGCGGCAAGCAAGAGGTCTACGTCAAAGACGATGCCGAACTGAATCGCTACCTGTTGAGCGCGGCTCTCGATGGTGCAGAACTCTTCGTCAACACGGAGGCGCCGGCACTGACAGGCCCCGCCCTGGAATCGCTCGCCAAGGAACACATAGCGGTTGAAAGCATCATCAGCCGGATGGCCGGCCGCTACGACGAAGTCGTCCTCCGCGCGATAGCCGACCTGCCAAAGGTAACGACCGAAACCGCAGAAGACCTCGACGCGCTGGCAGCGTGGACAAGGCAGCTGTCAGACGCGCTGCCCAAGCTCAACAGCGACAGGAACGAAAACGGCGGTAGCGTAGGCTCGTATTCGGCAGAGCTCGATCGAGGTGACGAGGACGGGGAGGGCGTTCGCATCGGCATTACGCGGGTCCAGCACGGCCTCGGTGCGACACGCTACCTGCCGCGCGAGTTTTTCGAAACGAACGAGTACCAGCACATCATGGGTCTCGCCGAGAAACTCGACGAGCTGATTGGCGAAGGCGCGTTCATCAAGCGTGGCGAGCGCCGGCAGGATGTCTCCCGGTTCGCCGACGTCGTCGACTGGCTGATGAGCGAGGCGCGTCGCGGCCAGGCAATCCAGCGTTACAAGGGTCTCGGCGAAATGAACCCTGACCAACTCTGGGATACGACAGTCAACCCGGAGACTCGTCGACTGATGCAGGTCCGCATCGAAGACGGCGTCAAGGCCGACGAGATCTTCACAACGCTGATGGGCGACCAGGTAGAACCGCGCCGGGAGTTCATCGAGCAAAACGCACTGACCGTTTCTAACCTGGACGTCTAGCCCTCAGTGACTCCGCGCGACAAGGCCCTGTTCGCCGCGCTGTTCCTGTTCTTGCCCGTCATTGCCGTTGGCTTCGATTGGGCGCTCGGCACAACGCTGCTTGCGTTGGTCGTGTTGCTTGCTGTGGCGTGGTTCATCACATTGAGGTCTCTGGCCCGGCGGCGGCAATCGCCGGACTATGAGCTTGAGACCATCACGATGAGCCACTTCGCCGAAAAAGTGAGGTGGTGCCTCGACGTGCTCGGCGTCGAATACCGGGAGAACACGTGGATCGGCACGCTCGGCGCCTTCTACCTGGGGAGGACGGTGCCCAAGCTCTCGTTTCAGACCGGTGCTGTTCGATCCAGCATCGGCAACTCGGCCGAAATTCTTCGCTATCTCTGGGGCGCCAACAGTGACGATCCGGCCGCCGCGTTCCTGGCTCCATCCGAAGAGCGGGCGGCGCTCGAAAAGCAAATCGACCGCGCGGGCGTTTCGCTACAGATCTGGGTTTACTACCACATCCTCGACGACAAAGCGGTCGCGTTGCGCTCATGGGGCGCAGACGACGAGCGGGTCCCGGCCTGGCAACGCTTCATGATCCGGCTGCTGTTCCCGGTGCAGCGCTTCCTGATACGAAAGTCATTCAGGATCAACGACTCCAGCTACCAGCGCTCCTGCCATTTCATCGACGAGTTCCTCGCCGACATAGATACCCGTGTTTCGGACGGGCGGAAAAGCATCCTTGGCGACGCCGAGCCGAACTATACGGACTACGCGTTCGCTGCAATAATGGGTCTCTGGCTACAGCCGCAGCACTACGGCGGCGAGCTTGGCTTTCGATCGCATATCGAAGACGCCATGAGGCCTCGCGACATGCAGAACGACATTGCGCGTTGGCGCGAAGATCACCCCAAGGCGGTCGCCTTCGTAGAGTCGCTCTACGCGGACCGCCTGATCAGAGAGGCACAGCAAGCATGAAGAGAACAACCCTGATCACGGCTGCAACGCTGTTGCTCGCTGGCTGTTCCATGAACCCGCCGCCGGTGCCGAATCCAGCTGTGGAAGACTTCATCATTGCAAACCAGCTCGAAACTGCAGATCGCGTCAAAACGCGCGAACGGGACGGCTGGGTAGCGCTGAACAATCGCTTCGTAATCTGGAACAATCGACGCCAGAACTACCTGTTGGAGTTTCGACGAGAGTGCAAGGCGCTGACCAACACCTACGACAAGGCACCGGATCTCCGGCTGGACCAACGCACGCTTCGCGCCCGGGTGGACACATTGCGCGGTTGCATGATCTCGCACATCTACCTGATCACGACAGACCAGCGAAAAGAACTCAAAAACCTCGGTGACGCGCCCGGTTCGTAAACCGGGACCAACAATACCGGCGAGCGGAAACGCGGAGCGGCACGGTCGCGCTGCGCCCCTAGTTGTCTACCGGGTCCGCGGTCTTCTTCTTTGGTTGATAGGCGCTACTGATATCGTTCATCGTTGATTCCACCCAGTCCTGCACGACCAGGCAGGTTTCCTGCGGGCTGCGGCCCTGCGCGCCTATCGGCGGGCCGATCACGAAACGAACGGTGCCTGGCCGCTTCAAAAAGCCCCGCCTCGGCCAGAAGTCGCCGGCATTGTGGGCAACCGGCACAATCTTGACGCCGGCAGCTTTTGCCAGCGCCGCGCCGCTTGTACCGTAGCGCCGGGTTTCTCCGGCGGGCATTCTCGTGCCCTCGGGGAACACGGTAATCCAGACGCCGTCCTCGAGTCGCTGTTTGCCTTGCTCGATCACCTGTTTGACTGCCGCACGTCCCGCCTTGCGGTTGATGCCGATCGGTCGCAAGGACAGTGCGATCGCCCAGCCGAATAACGGAATCCACAGGAGCTCCCGCTTGACGACCCAGGTCGCCATCGGAAACTCCGTCACCTGCCAGTAAGTCTCCAGCGCCGTTGT
>JAAUYD010292855.1_pt1 | contig 16392 bp, 12 predicted proteins | sample 7278101 | NCBI WGS metagenome assembly JAAUYD01 (sample SAMN14350128, study PRJNA611818) | marine sediment metagenome | isolation source: surface marine sediment (0.6m) | place: French Polynesia: Moorea | collected 2018-08 | reverse complement strand
TCAAGCCCTACGTTGTGCTTTAACATACATGATGACTGGCAAAGAATGCGTACCTCCATCCGGTTCTGATGTGGCTTTGCGATATTTACGCGATCGCATTAATGTACCCCGGGATATGTCCATTTACGCAGCCAAGCGATTGAGGTCAGCTTTGGAGAAAACCGCTGCTGTTGCAGGTGATGGGCAGCCAGAACCCATTCCCACTAAGCATCGATATGACCAAGACCCATCTAATTTTGCCAGAAAGTAGAATGTTGGCGATGGACTATATGAACTACCCCATCTTACTTCGCTGAAGATGGGGATGTCTATTAGATTACTGGCTCCCTTCCCCTTCTTTGCTATTATTCACAGCAACAAACAATGTGGCGTTCAATAACCAGAATTCCATTCCCCCCTGACTCAAAAATAGGGGATAGTTAAAAGTGACTGCCAATGCGCCGATATTATAGGCAAAAATCAAGCCGCCCCAAAGGGAAAAATCCCCCAATTTCTGATTGGTAGCAATTTTCCAAGCAGTCAAACAGGCAAAAAACAGTGCTGCAACATAAGCAATTATCAGTGGTACTCCCCCGTCAAACAGCCATCCTGTCCACTGAATTTCTACCCATAGTGGTCTGCTGACTAAATAAGTATTGTCACCAAAATAGCCATTAATCATTCCCCAACGCCCCAAGCCTGCTCCCAAGGGATATTGGGGTAACAAGTGTTCAATAGTATCCTGCAAGAAATGACCGCGATTTTCTTGGTAAACTGCTGATGCATCGTCGGCAAATAAACTAGAAATTCTTTCCAGTGTTGATGTACCACCTACAGCTACAGCCCAAGAAAACGAGGCAAAAAATAGGGTTGTGACTCCAGAAGTCATTGCTAGCAAACGCCCAAATTGCCCTGTTCTAGCTAACACTATCGCCATACAGACCATACAAATGGCAGCAAATACCAAAACAGAACGGATTTGCGATAAATATATACAAAAAATACCTATGGCTGCACTACTGATACAGGCAATCCGTAAAGCTGGGTTTTTGTTTTTGAGTGCAATGCCTACAGCAAACAATAGAGCATACAAACCCGCAGTTGCTGCACCACCAGGAGTATCCGTTAAACCCATTGGTCTGTAAACTTGTTCACCATTAGCTAAAGTAATTAATAAGTTCTCTCCGCCATAGGTGCTATTTTTGATCGCTGTGGAGAGAGATAGTTCAAATTGTCCTGGATAATATACCTGTAACAGTCCAAAGGCAGCACTTAAGGTATGAAAACCCCACATCAGAAAAATTAAACTCTCAAACCCACGAGGTGTAATTTTTAAACTTTTTACCCAGAATAATGGACCGAGGATGGCAAGATACATGGCGCATTGAGCTGCCCCTGCCATCATAGAATTAATGTGAGGGTGGATGCAAAACTGTAACAGCATAATTGCCAATACCCAAATTGCTGAGGTACTGGCGGGATGTTTGGGTCCTTTTTGAGGTAGAAATAGGAGCAAAAATAAACTCAAGGCAAAGGATGCAATTCGCATCGGCACCCGTAAAATGCTGAATTGAGGGAACAGCAGTAATATTTGCAGGCTAAATTGGAGCAGAATAAAGCTATGTGCCCATGTCCAGTCTAACTGTGCCTTTAAGCGGGCAAAATAGGGTAAATCCTGCGTTGTTTTTAGAGTCATTTACCTTACTGAAGAAAATCCCTTGGGCATTTTAGATTTTAGATTTCAGAACTTTCCATCCAGGTTCTTGAAAAAGTTCAAGGGCACGGTTTGGCTGTAGAGTGGCAAGAAAACTTAGTGGTTGCCATTTTGTCTCTGTAATCTTGGCATTGGGAGCTAATAAAGATGGCTTCCAAAATTCTCTATGGATTCTCAAGATGCTATATCCCATTTCTTCAAAGTAACTACTTACAGGAGTAGGATAATCACCATGTTCTTCAAACACACAATCACGAATTCTCTGTTGCGTTAATAATTTTTTTGCTCCTTTGAGTACATTGAGTTCGTGACCTTCTACATCTAGTTTTAAAACACCAATTTTTTGGGGATATGGAAACAATTCGTCTAAAGGATATGCGTCTATAATTAAATTTTTTAAAGGACTTGAGTTTGGTTCATTTCTTGCTTTATCGCTATTTACAACAGCAGCAAGACCACGATTAATTGCAAAATCTTCTGGAATATTTAATGTTACCTTGCTCTGTTGTTCGGAAATAGCAATATTTTGAATAATCAATTTTGTGTTAGTTACTTGTTTTTGCCATTGTTCAACATTATATTTTAACTCAGCAAATATTTCTGGATGAGCTTCAAACCCCCACACACACCCATCAGGTATGGAACTAACACGAGCAGCTAAAACGGCAGTCATGTAACCAATATTGGCTCCTACATCCACCACTACCTCTCCTGGTGCGGCTAAACGCCACAGGGTTTCTGTCACCGGCAAATCAATCACTCCTAGGGTAGAAACAATTAGTCCATGTTCCTCCTGTGGACGAACTCTAATTTGCATACCCCAAGGTAGCTTTTGATCAATAAATTCAGCAGTTGAGGGAGAACGAAACGGTAAAATTCGCCGCAGAGCAAGTCTTGGTTGATAAAAATATTCTGGCTTCAAAGCTGTAGCAAGCTTCATGACATCAGACTCCCATTCAACAGCAGTTGGCTGCACCTTACGGTTTCATTCCAACACAAAGAATATTGTCACTAAATGCCCGTCCGTGAAAACCCAGTCTTTTTGACCAGTGCCAGGGTGTAAAAGGCATCCGTCCATAATTACTGTAGTGTATTTGAATATTAATCAGTTTGCACTCAGTAGCAATACGGATTAGGTCAAGTTCTAGTAAAGCTGTGATATGTGCTGGATAAAGTCCAGGGGCTTCTTGAAAAGCATTAAACTGATTTTTGAATACAAATGTTAATTTACTGAGTAAACTTAATTGATTAGGTGTAGTCACAATAACTAATCCCCCCGGCTTAGTTAACCGGACTAGTTCTCCCATGAAAGCCCGTGGATTTTCCAAATGTTCGATGACTTCAACCCCACACACCACATCAGCAAACCCATCTGGTAGAGGTGTTTTACCCGTATCCATATCCAGGGAAATAAATTCTGTCTCAGGTGACAAGCCATCATAACGCACAGCATCCACACCAATATAGCGGTGGAAGCGATCGCCCACAAAAGACCACAAATTACCATTACCACAACCCACATCTATCAGTACGCCACCCCCAGAATGTTGTTGTGCTATGGCTTTGGCTACCATTTGGTAAACAGGGTCACTGCTATTACCCTGGCTGTGTCGGGCACGACTTTCCACATCTATGGGTGTTGTGTGTCTATTGTTAAGGGATGAAATCATATAATGACCTTGTGTTCAACAAATGGAGAAATCAGATTGTAAAGTTGAGTTAGTTGTTTGACTGGATTGCAGAGATACTCAGCACGCGATCGCCCCCCCTGTGCCAGAGTTGCTCTCTCATCGGGGTTGGCAATAATCGTTTCCAAAATATTACTTAGGCTTGCGGTATCATTCGCCGCTACCATCCGTCCACAAGATTCATCAACAATTTCCACTGCTCCTCCGATTGCAGTGGTTAGTACAGGTAAACCTGCATATAGGGCTTCAATAAAAGCGATACCAAACGGTTCTGGGGCTGTATTCGGTTGACAGTGAATGTCAGCGGCAGCCAACAAGTGTGGCACATCAGTCCTTTGCCCCAAAAAACACACGCGATCGCTGATACCTAGTTCAGTGGCTTGGGTCTGGAGTGCTTGCAAGTATTCAACCTCGTGAGAGCGTTGTGCCCCTCCAGCTATCCAGCATATCCAATTTGGTACATCACGCAACCGTGATAATGCTGATAATAAAACTGTTTGCCCTTTCCATTCCTCTAGACGGGATGCCTGGATAATAACTACCGCATCGTCGGGGGTATTTAGCTCGGCACGTACAGCCCTGCGAATTGAGCCATGGGCATCGTCAATCTCTGGAGGAGATACGGGTAGGTAAAGGGTATGACTGGGAATTTGGGGATAAAGTTTTGATACAGCATTTTGAGTGTAATTACTGTTGGTAATTACCAGATTGGGTAATATCTGCTTAGCCCACTTTTCTAACCAATGTCTACCATTAGGTGTGTCGTGACACCAAAATATCAATGGCATAGAATTAGCTTTAACTACCGATCCAAAAATTGCCTCAGACCAGCAAGCATGACAAATGACAACATCAAATTGCTCTTGCTTGAATAATTTTTGCAGTTGCAGACGTGCTTTCCAAATTGTCCACGGACGACTCACCCGGACGTTACCTAGCATATTTACCCTTATACCTACATTCCGCAATTCAGATGCTAATCTACCTTCAAAGCATAAAGCAAAATGATGTTTCATTTGCGGACATAGATTCTGTTGTTTTGCTAGGGTCACTAATAAAGTTTCTATACCTCCAAACAAATTTCCAGCGTAAATATGCAATATTTTCATAGATTGGCTCTTTCGGGAATTAGTATGTAATCACTTTCCTTACTGACAGCTTGTTCATAGATTTGAAAACTGCGTTCAGCCATCGCTTTATCGTTAAAATATTCAGCACGTTTGCGACTGGCTGTTGCTAGTCGTTGACGTAAACCAGGTTCACAAAGCAAACGTTTTGCTTCTCTGGCTAAAGCGTCTGAATGGTTAATCGGTACTGTTAAACCTTCTATATTGTTTCGGCTTACCCAAGATACGCCACTACAAGGAATATTGGCATTAATTACCGGACAACCACTAGCCATGGCTTCCACCTGAACCAATCCAAATCCCTCACTCCGGACATTGGAAGGAAACCAGAGGGATGTTACAGCATGATATGCACCTACAAGCTCATTTTGACTAACTCTACCCAACCAGACAATCCGATCCTCTACTCCTAGTTCTTTAGCCTGATTTTTTAACTGTTCTTCTAAAGGTCCAACCCCAATCATAATTAACTTTCCAGGTACTTTCTTTAAGGCAGCGATCGCTACATGAAAAGCCTTATAATAAACTAGTCTACCTACCCCTAACCAAAGAATTTCTCCATGTTGTTCTTTTAAGCTGCGACTGTAAGCCATTGCTTCTGGTGATGGATTCATATAGCTAGAACAGTCTAATCCAAGAGGTAAATCACTTACTTTATTTTTGTATGTCCGTAAAAATTTTGACCCAGTAAGATACTGTGAACTAGTTGTCAAAATACGGTTAGCTTGGCTATAAACCAGATATTCAAAGGGTCTTAGTGCATACTTCAAGATTCGTTGCTTAATAATGTCACTGTGATGGGTAATTACTAGAGGTACTCGCATCGGTAACATCGCCAAAGCTGTGAGCATCGTCGGGTTAGGAGTATGAAGATGCACTAAAGTATTAGGTTGCTGAACTAATTTAAAAAGCGTACTAGGAAGTTGTGGACAAATATCAAATCTTGCCAATGAAAAAATACGACCAAGACGGGTTACACGAACGTTTTCATCCTTTTCGTAAACTGTCTTGGTGCGTATAGATGGCTGTCCTTTTTCATCAAATCCATTCACGCAAACTACATGAACCTCAGCACCGAAAGCAGCTTGACTTTGAGCTAAGGTTTGAACGTGGGTTTCAATACCTCCTGGGTTGGGAGGATAATATTTAGATAGATGAACAATGCGATAACTTTTATTAAAAAACATGATGGATACTCTATTAAAATTGCTTCTATAACACTTTTCAAGACAAGTAAAATGACTTGCTATTATGAGCAGGAGTTAGGCAATTATCACAAAAAAGAGATGGACTTAAGTTTGTAGGAACATGAAGCGATTAATATAACGCTTCTCAATTTGGTAAAATACAACTGCATCGGGAGTATCCATTTTCATTTTCAGCAGATCTATATATCTATTTTTTAGGCAAACGATATGACTGGGTTGCTATCGACAATAATTAGACATCTCTAAAATAGGATGCTCCCACTTATCTTTGTAAATCTTATTTAACTGTTTTTGTATTGCACTCAATTGAAATTTTCTATATCTATATTAAATAGTATGCATAATAAAATGTACTAGAAAATATACTGGTTTTAATTGGAATATACCAGCAAATTATTTAGGATTATGATAAAAAATCTTGTTTGATAATTGAACTCAAACAAGTATTGATAAGGTGAGTTATTTAAACACACAATTCAGTGTTGATACTTAGATGCAACACATTTTACGTGTTTTTTCCAAAAAATATGATTCCTATATTCACATCTTGCACCACATGATTATTGCGAAAATTATCGTCTGTAATCCTTATTATTTCCTAAGGTGGGCAATGCCCACCTTACGCTTATTGAGAAAGTGCAAGATATGTGTATATAACGCGATGTGCAACTTGATCTTGAGTTCCCTCCTTACAAAAGAGGGTTAGGGAGGATAAACAGGCTATTTATTCTAGTTAAGATCCCCCAAACCCCTTAAAAAGGGGGCTTTGAAAAATTTGCACACGGCGTTATACAAATAAGTCTGCGAAAAAATTTATATGTATATAACGAAAATTTAAGAAGTATAATTGGAGTAAAATTTAACACGTTCTGTGGTATATTTTCCTCGCTCTCCCCTGGTTTGAATACCATTAATTACGACATAGGCAAGGTCTAACTCATCGTCAAACACTTGTCCTGATAATTCATCTTTTTTGAGGCACTGCCACTCCAACTCAATTGGATTCATTTCGGAGCAATATTTGGGCAGAAAGGAACGGACATCATCTAATTAACTAGACACATGTTTTTGTAACAATATATCTTGCCAAATTTTATAATTATGAGTCCAGTTTGATTCTAAAATTGCATAAGCATCAGTAGTGTTCATATCATTTAACTTCACTGATAACTGCGTCCACAAACAACGGTGATCTCTGAGGATTTTCTGACCAAATATCCAAAGTACTAGACGATTCCAATTCAGATCATAAGTGTAGCGATTTTTCATAAACTGAGCAGAATTAGCAGTACTACCCCCAATAGGATTAATACAAGCTGTCAAGAAAGCCTGTTTCTCATTACTGTAAATGGTATAATAAATATTTTTATTTAATTGCTTAATTTGTAGTTGTTTTTCTTTAATATTTTTTTTCGATATATCAGTCAAAAAAGGATTTTTATTACCTCGACTATTGACTGCATACAACATTTTTATTTCTAGTTGATGATTATTTTGTAAATATCGATATTGTTTACCAGATTGCACAATTTCTAAGCCACGATTATTCTGATAATAATTATGATTTTGCTGTTTATATTTTTGGATATCTAGAGATGCTGAAGAAACATATTCCCAGCCATTCAAAGCAACTTTATCTGGAAAATTATAGACAGCTATCTGTACTTTATTTGCTATCAAATAAACTGAAGTAGCAACTATTCCTATCCAGGTAGTTGCTAGTAGTGGTAAGTGCCATCGAGAGAAACTTTGTTTTCCGTAAAGAATAGTTTCTGAGCGATTATATTCTGGAGTCTGAGAAGTTTTTTGTACTGCTTGCTTTGATAAAATATTCTCTATTGGAAGTAGCCAAGCACAAAAACCTGCATAAATGATGGTGGAAGCTGCAAGAAAAATGTCTCCTCCTGTATAACTGTGCCAATAATTAAATATTTCCTGTTTATGAACTACAACAGCCAGCAACGCAACTCGTACGCAACCCGTCAAAAAACCTGTGATAAAGGCACCTATAATTAATCCCGACTTTTGCCAAAAACTTAATGGATATACTATCACCATTAGCAGTAAACTGATTTTAAGCAACCAGACAATCAACAAACCTCCAGTGCAAAAATACAGTACTTCCACTGTACCTGTAGGTAGAAATATCAATGCTCCTTGATAAGTGGCTTTCAAACCCAGATAGTGGAGTGCAAAAGCTGATATCGTTGCGGTTGTTTCGTTAAAGTTAAGTTTAAATAGTAAAAAATCGTTGATGAAGCCATAGGGAAAAAGCATCAAGCATAATAGTAAAAATGAACGCCAGTGATGCTTGATACCGAAAAAGCCAAAAGCTAGCAATCCAAATCCTAAAGCAGCTACAATCGGACCAAATCTAAATAAAATTAGGTCTAGATTCCAGAAATGCAATGGTCTCAAGATTACTAAAAATAGGAAAAATATACCTAATAAGCTAGAGAATGCAGCTATGGCTCTATCATGTTCTCTATTTCGCCATAATAATAGTATAATCCCAACCCAACCTAGAGCATAAAAAGAAATTTCTTCGCTTTCAATAGGGTGATTATTGATAATGCTTAAATGCAGTATTGCCAAGGTAGTAATAATACCAAACAGGTAAAATCTTTGGTTTTTCATTAAAGATTTTACTATCTGTTTGACTTGTTCAATCTCTGGTATACTAATTTGCATTTTTATCAATAATTCGTACCCAACGAGTTAAATTCCAAAATGTAACAAAACAAACTCCTCCTAAAAATGCCCCTAAGTTGATTCGCACAGATTTTTTAATCAAACGCATTGCTTGCTGTTTTTTAGTGGCTTTGGCAGAAGCTTCAACATTTTGTACAACTTGTTCTATTCGCTGTGATAATTTATTTTTTAATTCTTCAGGAGGGGTATTATTTTTTTTCTGGCTTTGAAGATTAAGAACCCGAGCTACAATCTTCAACTTTTCTGGATCATTAGTAGATTTTAACTGTTTGTTGACTGTTTGTAGTTGCTCCGTCCTTTGAGCAGTTTGATTAGTAACTTGGTTATTGAAGCTACGGTAAATAGTTAAGCTATTATTAATACCTAAAGGCAACATTAACAAATAGAACAATCCCAGAAAAAAAGCACCCCAAGAGAGTAGTTTTAATATTTCCAACTCTCTGGAATGAATTAAAGATTTTGCATTAAAAAGAAATATAAATGAAAGTCCCAATAATGGCGACCAAATTCTATCCACCAACATACTGATGACTTTAAATTCCCATTCCGGATTGGTTAAACGTGGCGGGACGAGAATTGCTATATAATCGATGAAAGTGAAAACTAAGAGAATATATCCTAAAAGCCTCAGTAACCCAAATGAACGCTTTTCAATTAGGTCTGTAATTTCAAATGGCTTTTGATATATTTCCTGTTTATTTGACTTCATGTTTATTTATATTGATAGCTAAATATTGTTAATTTATTATTTTTCAACATAGTTAGCGGTTATCAATATATTTTATACATGATTAACTAGTGATAACTGAGAAAAATTACTGAATATATTCAGTAAAATACAAAATTAAATATTAAAGTTTAGAATAATTACTCTTGACAATTCCCCATTTTGAAAGCATGTAACTGTTACGTATTCTGACTTAGATTGATTGAAGAAATTTTTTTCTTCATGACCTGAATTGTCCTGCAATAAATTATGAGCTAATAGCCCAAAAAAACTTCAAAATGAGGTTATAGTCGTCTTTGGAAGACTTCTGCCATTAGTTTGAGATTTAAATCATAGGTGGTTGTTAAAAATAAAGTTTGAACTGACTTTTGCCTTGTTGTACCGAGAGGGATGATACAATTGTACCTACCCTAAGATAGCTGATTAATACTAGTAATTACAGATCCACAAAATTATTTGATGGTTAAACTTTTCAACTTACGCTGGCGTTTCCACATAGATAATCCGAACAATACTCCGGTAAATACAGGAATACCTAAATTAGGGGAAAAATCAAAAGGAATGGGTGTACCCGTACCGTAATACTCTACTGATAGGGTTGCATTAGCAAATGTACTAATATCGAGATTGACATTACCACCACCTCCAGCAAAACTACTCAATATTGTTGTGAAAGGATCGACAGAGAATGAACCAGTTCCCAAAAATTGGTTGATATCTGTTGCAGAAGTAAATGTTTGATCAGCAGAACCATTAATGGATGCAAGTGAGAAGGATGCTGGCGTATTAGGTGCTAAATTGTTATAGGTCTGGGTACTAATTGTTTGGAAAGAAGTGAACGGTTGTAAGGTATTAAGCGCAGCAGGAGCACCTGAACCTGGATTCCAATCAAACTGTTGTACAAGAGCAAATACAGGAAAAGTTTGAGGGCTGCTAGCAGTATTGGTGACAGTACCAGAACTAGCTAGCGTAGCATTGATTCTGACAATTACCGTGTCTACGGTTACTCCGTAGGCAGCTGCGTCTAATTTATTTACCGTTAATGTTGGGTTGCCATTCAGTTCAGTGGCTTCGTTAAGGAAATAATCGCTATCACTCCATAACAGTTGAGAAAGTGCATTAGCTTTTGGAGATATAGCCAGAGAGCTGAGATAAGCAACAGTAGCAAATCCAGCTAGGCGAGCTAGTTTTTTGGGATTAAACTTGATATTCATCGCGATTTCAGAAAAATTTACAAAAAATGGCTAAGTTAGTAATTGCAACTTACTTAAGAAAGATTTTTTAATAGTTGTTTGTCTGTAACACCTACAAGACAAAATCAAAATATTATAAGGGTATTTATAGTTATCATAGGTCGCAGAGTTAGCCTAAGATGTGCGCTTTACACTGGTTCTATTCCCTAAAACTTACTGCAAGATACTAATAAGATGCAGACATTATTATCATCAATCTTTATCCTCGTACAGTCTAAATTATATATAAAATCTATGCCTCAGTATTTTTTCTAAAAAGAATAATTAATCAGCTTTATGAAAATCATAAACAAGAGTGTCATAAACTATTTTTAATTGCTATAAATCATTAAAGCGATTGTGAGATCAAACAAATGGTAAAAATCAGTAATTGCACGCATACATCATTACTATACTAAGTTGTAGGATATTTAACTATAGCATATTTAATTTTCATAGAGTACAGTTAGATGGGCAGGGATGCCCATATCACAAGAGTTTGACGATTAATTTATGTACCTCATTCATTGGCAAAAATGCCATCAGAGAATGTAAGTAAGTCAGCACAAATAAACCTCACTATGTAACAAAATACAAACAAATAAAAACCCTTGCGATCGCTACTATTTAAGAAGTCACTATGTCGCAAAGCGACACGCTACGCGAACGTGTCTACATTTAACTCCCAATGACATAGATTAATCTTTTTATCTCGACTTACTTATTATATAATTTTGTGCCTGTAAATTTAACATTTAAGCTGCAAATAGAATATATAATATATATTTTTTGATTTTGTGATACTGCTTATCAAAAGAGTGTAAGTTTTTATTAACAAAATGTAAGTTTAAAAAATGTTTAAAAAGTTATAATAAATATTTTTTAAAATTTATGGAAAATAATCTGCGATATTGGTCTGTATTAAAACGTCACTGGTTGCCAGCTACTATAGTCTTTGGACTGCTAGTGACCTTGAGCATCATTAGAACAATACGGGAAACACCAATTTATCAAGCAAGTGGTCAACTTCTATTTAAAAAAAATACTACTTCTTCCCTCACTGGAGTTGGTAATAAGTTAGGTCAATTAGATGCTTCAGTTAGTGGAAATCCACTAAAAAATGAAGCGGTTATTTTACGTTCTATCCCAATTGCGGAAAAAGTCATTACTAGACTAAAATTGCCTATTGATAAACAAGTATTATTAGCAAAAATAGACGTTACAAATCTCAAAGGAACCGATATTTTACAAATTGCTTATATAGATACAAACCCCAAGCAAGCAGCAGATATTATTAATAATTTAATGCAAGTCTATATAGAAAATGATATCAATGCTAACCGCGCTGAAACTAAAGCAGCTAGAGAATTTATCGAAAAACAACTACCTTTACGAAAAGCCGCAGTACAAGCAGCAGAAAAAAATCTGCAAAAATTCAAACAGCAAAATCAAGTTTTAGACCTAAGAGCAGAAGCAACATCCACTGTGGATATTCTTAGTAATCTGGACAAACAAGTTGCTGCAACTCGCTCCGAATTGAAAGCTCAAACTGCTCGGATGCAATCAATCAAGAGCTTGTTTGGCTTAAGTGCGCGAGAGGCTGTAGTTGCTGGTTTTGTTGGCGAGTCTCCGACAACGATTTCTGTGCTAGGAAAATTACAAGATATTCAACAAAAGATTGAAGTTGCAAAGCTCTCCTTGACAGATTCTCATCCTACAATTATAAAGCTTAAAGAACAGGAAGTGATTCTCAACGCAGAGCTGAAGAAGCGTATCGAACAAAGTTTTATAGGTAATTCAAAACGTTTAAATAGAGCAACAGATCCTGATAAAATCGTACAACTCAGACCCTTAGGTCTACAACAAGGAATTCTTGGTAATTATGCCAGTATTGAGGCAGAACGCCTCAGTTTGCAGGTAAAACTTAAAGCTTTAAGTCAGGTGATTGTATCCTACAGACAACGAGCTAATACTCTACCGCAACTAGAGCTAAAACAACGGGAACTAGAACGTGAAATAGTTGCAACTGAGTCCAGCTATAAAAACCTTCTGGATAGATATCAGGAACTTCAGGTAGCAGAAAATCAGCAGGTTGGTAATGCTCGGATTATTACACCCGCTTTGGTTCCACCTGTACCTATTAAGAGCCGTCAGTATATTAACTTGTTGCAAGGATTTATTGGTGGTATTGTACTAGCGGGTGCTACCATTTGGCTGTTGGAAAGAATCGACAAAACCATCAAAACTAGCGAATCTGTCAAAGAGCTATTGGAGTATCCAGTACTGGGAAACATTCCACCTTTACCAAATCAGGGTTTAATGTCAGTTGTTCCAGAAGTAATTGTGAAAAACAACTCTGACTCTCCAATCAGTGAAGCTTTTCAGATGCTACAAACCAACTTGAGATTTTTCAATCCTGAGCAATCGATAAAAGTGATTGTGGTCTCAAGTTCTGTACCTAAAGAAGGTAAATCTACAGTTGCTGCAAACCTAGCTGTTGCTATATCCCAACTAGGACGCAAAGTATTGCTAGTGGATGGAGATTTGCGCCATCCCAGTCAGCATCGAATTTGGGACATCCCCAATGAAGTTGGCTTAAGTAATGTGATTAGAAGCAACTCTAATTTAGAACAAGCTGCATCCGAAGTTGTGTCCAATTTACAAGTATTAACTGCTGGCGACGATACAAATAACCCGGTAGCACTACTGGATTCAACTCAAATGGCCGTATTTGTAGCCCAAGCGGCACAACAATATGACTTTGTCATTATCGATGCTCCTCCATTAACGGTAGCTGCTGATGCTACAATTTTGGGCAAATTAGCCAATGGTATTTTGTTTGTAGTTAGACCAGGTGTGGCAGATGCTTCTAATGTAGAGCTTTCTAAAGAACTTTTGGAGAAAGCTGGTCAAAATGTTTTGGGTATGGCAATTAATGATAGCAGTGTCAATGCTAAGTACTACAGCTATCACAAATAGAGAGGAAGAGAAGTTTCGTATTTTACGAAAGAAAGCCTCTGTATTCGTATACTTGGCAAGTCAAAATACTCACTTCATAAAATAATACCATTTTGGATATTTAACCAACCTTGGGGGGTTGAATTCCCCTGCTTCTATAAGCAGTGCGTTTTGCGTCGGTTCATATCTTGCACCACAAGATTATTGATCAAATTAGAGTCTGTAACCCTTATTATTTCGTAACCCACCAATGCCCACCTTACCCTTATTGAGAAGGTGCAAGATATGTGTCGGGGTAAAATCCCCGTTGCTCCCACCTAATTCGCTCATTCTAAATTCTACATTCTACATTCTTTTAATTTTAAATGGCTTAGCTGGTTATGAGATCGCAAAATTATCACACTCATAAGAAAAGACTATTAGGAGTTGACCTTTTTAGAGGTATAGCTGCCTATGGGGTAGTTCTTATTCATGGGCTTGGAGAAATACCTAGGGATGCAAATGCCCTATATATTACTAATTCATTTGTGGCTTTTTGTGTCCCTTTTTTTTTAGCAACATCCTTCTATTTTAGCTATAATATACTCGTTTACAAGGGAATTAAATTTTATTTAAAAAATAGAATCAAGAGAATTATAATTCCTTATTTTGCTTGGACTATAATTTATATATTAGCAAGAGCAGTAGGTTGGCTTTTGGGGAATAAAGAATCTTTCCATAAATTAATTAGCGACCCGATAAATCTTATTTTCTTTGGAGCCTCTGGAGTACAGCTATATTTCTTGCCATTGCTATTTTGCGGAACTTTAGTTGCGATACCCGTAATAAAATTATTCATACAAATTAATAACTATTTATTTATGACATTATCTTTTTTTACAAGTGTCATAATATTTTATTTGATGGTCATAACAGGAAATAATTTTGTATTAGGAGAAGGGATTGCTTTTACAAAAATAATTGATATATCAATGTTTTATAATGTTTGGATAACCCAGATAATAAGATTAATACTTGTTGCCTTAGCTTGGATAATCATGTGTTTGCCATATATTCTATTTAGTATTATCATCAATAATTATAAGTTGAAAAATAAAATCAATAATTGCATCTATTTTCTTAAGTATAGAGGAAAAGCAAAATTAATTTTACTACTATTCTTTCCTCTGTCTATGACAATTGTTTTAGGGTTAAAAATACAACTTTTGTCCTTGTTAATACCATATATATCATTTTTATACGCTATGATTATATCTGGTTTATTTTCTCAGCATAAAATCATTAGCTTTATTTCAACTAAATTGAGTTACTTTAGCTTTGGGATCTATCTATGTCATGCATTAATAACTGCTGGTTTTTTGCCGTTGATAGTTAAACTATATCCTCAAATCCTCAGCTTTCAGTTATCACCATTGATATTAATGATGTCATCTTTGGTGATATTTGTGATGAGTCTAATAATTACATACTTGATTTCTCTAAATAAAACTGCTGCGAGAATTTTACTTGCTATCTAAAACAGAGCTGTAAACTGCAAAAAGTTGCTTACCTAAACGTTTTTGACTGAAATACTGTGTTGTTGTATGTCTGGCATTTTCTGAAATGATGTGGCGTTTTTCAGGGTTGTTGAGTAAATCTAAAATGGCTGATGCTAAGGTGATGGGTTCACCCGGTGGTACACCGATCGCATTATAATTATGGGTAAATAATTCTGCTGCACCACCCGCTTGGGAAATAATTACAGGTTTACCACAAGCCATGGCTTCTACAATTGCCAATCCAAAAGGTTCTGGCTGGGTGCTGGCATGGACTACAATGTCTAAGGAACGGTAAGCTTCGACAATATTTTGCTGAAAGCCTAAAAAATCAACTTTGTCCGCAATACCCAATTGTGCAGCTCTATCTCGTAACTCCTGTTCCGAAAATTGGGAACCACGAGTTTTATAAATTGCTCCACCCACAATACAAAAACGTACTTTTAATTCAGGGTAATTACGTATAATCTGGGCTGCGGCTTCTAAGAAAATATTATGACCTTTCCAACGGGCAAAAGTGGCTACTAGTCCGACTTGCAGAGATTTTGTAGAACCTGAGGAAATATCATCTCCCTCAACCGGATGACACGGGGACGCGGGGACACGGGGACGCGGAGCGCTCTGTGTCCCGTGCCCTGTGTCCGGGGCGGTAAGCCCCAAGGGTCCTCCTCCCCCATCAAAATCTGCGATTTGATGGCTCCCGCTCCCGATTGGTGGGTACCTCAAGCCCCCACCACATCGGTGTCTGGTGCGTCTCCCCTCTCCGCGTCTCCGCGTCTCTTCTTGACGTGGAGAAAAGTAATTTACGTCTATGGCATTGTAAATTACTTCTGTTGGTAACTGGGGTATAGTAGATTGCAAGTCAGCAGCAACGGCTTTGGAAATAGCAATGGCGAATTTTGGACGTTTGCTGAGTAATTTTAAAACTCGCGCCATTAATGGACGGGCACCGTAAAAATCGTGGACGTGCCAAATTAAAGGTATGTGCCTATTTATAGTTAATGCTGTTAGTATATGGGTTTTAATCCCATTAGAGTGGATTAAGTCTGGCTTCAGTTCGCTTAAGATGCGGCTAAGTTCGCCTAAGTAGTTGACTATACTGGGTATAATTTTCGTCATTTGCAATATTAATTTTAATACTGCTGTGACTTGGCGATCGCTCTTCAAAGCACTGTCACCTAGTTGGTTGACTCCATCTGGTAATTCTAGTACCCTTACGGATACTCCCAGATTCTTTGCTTGTTCTACCAATATTCCATCAGTGCCAACAATCAGGTGTAGTTCCAGATTTGGTTGTGTTGCTTGTAGTGCTGCTAGCATCGTCAGCAACACCCTCTCGGCTCCACCTATGGCTCCTACGGGATTAATAAAGACGATTTTCATATATTTTTAATCAGTATATTTACCGAAATATTGGGGTCTAAAGCCCTGTCTTTTGAGGCAGAATGTTTTTGGGACGGGGTTTGAATCCCGGTCACAAAAACAAACTTATTACTTATTACTTATTACTTA
>JAAUYD010019492.1_pt1 | contig 16392 bp, 15 predicted proteins | sample 7278101 | NCBI WGS metagenome assembly JAAUYD01 (sample SAMN14350128, study PRJNA611818) | marine sediment metagenome | isolation source: surface marine sediment (0.6m) | place: French Polynesia: Moorea | collected 2018-08 | reverse complement strand
GGGATGATTGTATAAAGGAGTATCTGAGGGTGGAAGAGTCATGAAATTTCGTTATTGTTTTTGTTAAAGTCTAATTTCAATGATTAATATTTGATTTTAAGCTGCTCTAGGAACTAAAAAGATTATATTTTGTAGGCTCAGTTAAGTGAGTTGGTAATTTCAATAGCTGCGTCTCCTCTAATTAAACCAATAACGATCGCCAACATCAAGCAGCCAAGTATGGTGAGACCCAATACTAACAAAACGAAAATTTCGCCAGAAGACAAGGGGCGATCGTTGGGATCGAGGTAAGCTGATTTAGACCATTTGTGCCGATCGCTAGAGACTGGTCGATCTAAATCTTGGGGAGCTTGAATTACATTTATACGGGAATAGCCTATTTTAAGATCGTATAAAGCGCGTCGCTGAGGATTGCTCACCGTAGCATATGCTTCGTTAAGCCGATGGAATTTAGCAGTAGCAATCTCTGGGGGTAAATCTGTTGTATCTGGATGATAGCGCTTACTTAATTCTCTATAAGCTCGCCGAATTTCTAGTGCTGAAGCAGAAGGATATACACCTAAAATTGCGTAATAAGTATTAGCAAGCCTGCTGTGCGCTGGTATCTTTCGCTGTGATGATTTTGCCTTTTTCCGATCCTGAGTCACGAGATATTCCACACCATTTGTTTAAATATTTTAACTAATATAATTTCTCTTTCTAACTAGATTGCTGTGATAGGATATATCGTTGAAATGCCAATCTGGTTTTTCGCAGTCCCCTTGCCCTCTTCTCAGATAAAAATCATCGATCGTGACAGTGACAAATCCCCAAATTAGAAGAATAATTAATCTTTGCTTATTAATCCCGATCGCTTTATTTTGCAGTGTCTTATTATTTGTCAATCAACCAGCTTTAGCTGGAATTAATGACGATCGCTATGACGGAAATGTATATGTGGTTTATGCGGGTAATGGCTCTCTAGTACCTCCCCGCTCGACTCTAGCTCAGTCACTGGAAAAGGAAAAGCCTGCTGTGTTGATATTTTACATGGATGACAGCAGCGATTGTAAACAATTTGCAATAATTGTTTCTCGCATTCAAGAATTTTACGGTCGAGCTGCCAATTTAATACCGATCGCAATTGATTCGATTTCATCTAAATCGGATTGGAGTCCCACTGAAGCTGGTTACTATTATGAAGATGCGGTGCCTCAAACAGTGATAATCGACCAAAAAGGCGAGGTAGCATACAACGGTAAAGGTCAAGTCAAGTATGAGGAAATTGACGACGCTTTGCGGGAAGTACTCGATCTGTTACCTCGAACTGAATCAGCAGAACTCAAAAGGCGATCGTTTAATGAATTTAACAGCGGGTTAGCAAATTAACCCAAAAGAATGTCGAGCGCATTGGACGACATTCTATCTATAACGATCGGCAGCCAACTCTACATAAAAGTAGAGTTGTTTTTCTTTTGAGATACTAAGTTTATTGGCAATGCAGGGGAATCTCAACTTACTTTGGGCATAAAACCGAACTCGATCTTTTTGCTATATATCTTATGCTCAATAGTGTGAGTCAAAAACATAATTGCTGACTTCAATAACACCTTCAATTGAGTAACTCAAACTATTTTAGCTCGATCTCTATAGATACACTAAATTTTGGAGGAAATAAATATGCCTTTAATTCGTTGGCAACCTTTCCGCGAAGTAGATGCCCTACAACAAGAAATGAACCGTCTGTTTGAGAATTTAGCTTCTACTAGCCAAGATAGGTTGGACACAGCTTTTATGCCACCAGCAGAAATGGAAGAAAATGCTGATGCCATCTATCTAAAATTAGAAGTTCCTGGGATGAATGCTACAGATATCGACATCCAAGTTTCTGCTGAAGCCGTTTCTATTAGTGGCGAACGCAAAGAAGAAACTAAAACTGAAGAAAAAGGCGTAATCAAAAGCGAATTCCGCTATGGTAGCTTCCGTCGGGTAATTCCTTTACCAGACCGCGTACAAAACACCAATGTTAAAGCAGAGTACACAGACGGTATTTTAAAACTCACTCTGCCCAAAGCTGAAGCAGAAAAGAATAAAGTCGTTAAAGTAAACATCGGCTAATCTTTCCTTACTTCTAAACAGTTAAAAGAAGAAAATTGACTTGTAAAGTATAGTAAGCTGAAATACAAAAATCGGGTTTCTGACTCAACTAATTAGTTTTTGTTCTGCGATCGGAAATCCGATACATACCAAACAATACTACATCAATCTCAAACTCAGAAAAGTTTAACCAGCTCAGAAGTAGCTAAAAGAAGAGAATTTAGTCAAAGATTGGTGCGAAGCGATATCTTCAGATGCAAGTCAATCATGCTGTTTACTCTCAAACTAGAGGTATTATCTAGCAACTAAGACTTGGAAAAATAGTCCTTAATTCCAGGCATCTCTGAAGGCTAAGGACTCAGGAGGTGAGAAAAAAATTGACTGCAACCGATTTTAAAGACTATTATCAAATTCTCGGAGTAAGCAAGACAGCCAGTACCGAAGAAATCAAAAAAGCTTATCGCAAACTAGCAAGAAAATATCACCCCGACCTCAATCCTGGCGACAAAACAGCCGAACAAAAGTTTAAAGAAATTAATGAAGCTCAAGAGGTACTGTCCGATCCAGAAAAACGGGCCAAATACGATCGGTTCGGTCAATACTGGAAACAAACTGCTGCTGGAGGAACGCATCCTGGTGCTGGGGTTGGTGTAGGAGGGTTCGATTTCAGTCAGTACGGAAATTTTGAAGAGTTTATTAATGAACTCCTCGGACGGTTTAGCACTGGTGTCGATGCCGATCGCGCGGGAAGACGGACTTACACTTATAGCAGCACTAGTCCTGGCGGGTTCGGCGATTTTGAGGATGTATTCGGCTTTAGAGAAGGATTTGGGGATATTCCTTCTACCTCCGATACCGCAGCCTCTATTATCCTCACCCCAAAAGAAGCTTTCCACGGCACTCAAAAACGCTTGCAAATCGATGGAGAAACTATTAATGTAAGAATTCCTTCGGGAGCCAAACCAAACAGTCGCATCCGTATCAAAGGAAAAGGACGCACTAATCCTTTCACCCAGCAACGGGGAGACTTATATCTGACGATCGTCCTACAGCCTCATTCCTTCTTCGGGTTTGAGGGGGATAATATTGTTTGCGAAGTCCCTATTAATCCAGAGGAAGCAGCTTTGGGGGCACAGATCCAAGTTCCGACTCCCGATGGCAAGGTAAATTTGAAAGTTCCCCCTGGTGTAGATTCGGGACAATCTCTGCGGCTGCGGGGCAAGGGTTGGCGCAATCCTAAAGGAGAACGTAGCGACCTAATTGTCAAGTTAAAAATTGTTACACCCAAAGAACTGAGTGCGAAAGAGAGAGAATATTATGAAAAGCTCCGTCAAGCCAGTAGGTTTAACCCCCGTCGCAGTTTAGAAAAGGTGAGACTTTGACTCTCACCGACGGGGTCGAGAGTCTTCTGCCGCGAAGAGATGAAAATACATGATTTATCTGCCCGTACCCCTATTTCTCTTTTTGTTATTCCTGCTGTTATTTCCCTTTATTTGGGTTGCAGTTACCCTAGATGTGGTGGAAGTAGCGGTTGCCAAGCTCGGTTTTTCTCCTACTGTGGCGTTTTTTCTCTTAGCTGCCGTGTTGGTTGGCAGTATCATTAATATTCCCCTCTACAAAGTCGAATCCACCGTGACGATCGTCCCCGATTTTATGGATTTGTGGTTGCAACAATTTTGGGGCATTCCCCTCCAGAAAATCAGACAAAAAACTATCGTAGCTCTAAATGTAGGCGGTGGTTTAATTCCGGTGTTACTAGCTATTTACGAATTAACTCGCTCCGACGCGATCGCCATTCTCCTGGTCACTGCGATCGTTACTTTTGTTTGTTACTTTTCTGCCCGCGTAGTTCCTGGGATTGGCATTCAAATGAATGCACTAGTTGCTCCTTTAACTGCTTCTATAAGTGCCGTTGTCATTGCCGCAGAATCCCTAGTTCCCTCGGTTGCTTTTGCTGGTGGAATATTGGGAACTCTCATTGGTGCCGACCTGCTGCACTTGAAGGAAATCCAGCGCATGACTTCAGGTGTTCTCAGTATTGGCGGGGCGGGAGTTTTTGATGGTATTGCTTTATGTGGTTTGTTTGCTTTGCTTCTCACCTGAAATTGAACAATCTTTTTTGCCTGAAATAGTAATTCTTTCCACAGTATTTTCTCTTCTTTGTCAATAGTTAAAAGGTAAAAATCGTGTCTGTTAAATCCACTTTTCAGCCTCTACGTCAAGTCGGCATCTATGCCTTAATTGTTAGTGCTAGCGTTGCTTTAACTTTGGGAGCCCTTAGGGTATTTCCTGAACTTTTACCTTCTACTGTAAAGAAATCTATTGAGGTTGAGGCTCTCCAGCCCAAAGTTACACTTCTACCGAATAAGAATGCTCATAATTTTGTTGCAGCTGTTGCCGATCGCGTGGGTGCGGCTGTGGTGCGCATTGATACCGAGCGCACTGTTTCTGTTAACATTCGAGATCCTTTCTTTGACGATCCCTTCTTCCGTAACTTTTTTGGCGAGGATGTTTTTCCTAGATTACCGCGAGAGTACCGCGAGCAAGGTACTGGATCGGGATTTATTATTGACAGCAATGGAATTATTCTTACTAACGCCCACGTGATTAGCGGTGCGGATAGAGTCACGGTGCGGCTGCGAGACGGACGGAGTTTTCCTGGGGTTGTGCGGGGGGTTGACGAGCCTTCTGACTTAGCAGTAGTCAAAATTAATGGAGAAAATTTGCCCGTTGCACCTTTGGGTAATTCTAGCGAATTGCAGGTAGGAGACTGGGCGATCGCAGTCGGCAATCCTTTAGGATTAGATAATACCGTCACCCTAGGAATTATTAGCACCCTCAATCGTTCCAGCGCTCAAGTCGGCATTCCCGATAAGCGTCTCGAATTTATTCAAACCGATGCTGCTATTAATCCTGGTAACTCTGGAGGGCCTCTGTTAAATAATAAAGGTGAGGTAATTGGTATTAACACTGCTATTCGTGCTGATGCAGAAGGTATCGGTTTTGCCATCCCTATAGACACTGCTAAAGAGATTAAAGACCAACTCGCTCGCGGCGAAAAAATTTCCCATCCCTACATCGGTATTCTGATGCGGACCCTTACTCCCGAAATTGCCCGACAGCTCAATGAAGACCCAAATTTATCGATGGCTGTTCCAGAAATCGAGGGAGCATTGGTCGTGCAGGTAATTCCCGATGGTCCTGCGGATCTTGGCGGTTTGCGTCCGATAGATGTTATTACGGCAATAGAAGGAACGAAGATAGAAACTGCCGAGCAGTTGCAAAAATCGATCGAAAAAAGTCGCATCGGTCAACCACTGAAGATTACCGTTCGGCGAGGAGCACAAATCCAGCAGCTATCTGTCCGTCCCCAAGAGCTGCAAGAGGCTACTGATTGAAGTACCCCAATCCGCTTCGCGCTCGATTGGGGATTCCCAATTCAACTCAACTCGGATACGGTCTTATTCGTCTTCGGGATTTCCCGCTCACAACCGTTAATTAACTGTGCGAGTCCCCTTTGAAATGGGGGACAAGATTTAATAATTCGAGCGGCGATCGACCAGCAGAAGAAATACAAATAAAGTTAAGAAATAAGACTATTTCTGGAAATAGTTGCTAAAAGTATTAAGAATTACGAGGAACTAATAATTGGGCTAATGGTATCTCTACCAAGCACCGACAAGCAAAGCTATACCCCTAGGGCTTATCGCTTTTGTCCTCTAATTTCCTGTTAACACACATATATATATGTCTGAGATAAAAGTTACTGTTCCTGCTACCAGTGCTAATCTAGGCCCTGGTTTTGACTGTCTGGGAACTGCTTTAACTTTATATAACCAATTTACATTCTCTTCTATTGAACCTGCTGAAGTAGAAACAGAGATGAAAATTGCGGTAACAGGAGTTGAAGCTCAAAAGTTGAGTACGAATAAAAGCAACTTACTTTACCAATCCTTTACAAAACTTTACCAGTACCTGGGAAAAAAACCTCCCCACGTACAGATAGAGATTAACTTGGGTTTTCCTTTAGCAAGGGGATTGGGCAGTTCTGCAACAGCGATTGTAGGCGGATTAGTAGGAGCAAATAAATTAGCTGGAAACCCCCTATCAACCCAAGAACTGATAAAGTTAGCGATCGCTATTGAAGGTCATCCCGATAACGTAGTTCCTGCTTTGCTGGGCAATTGTCAACTATCAGTCGGTCAAGATGAAAATTGGCAATTTTGTCAAATTGACTGGCACGAGAATATTATCCCTGTGGTAGCAATACCTGATTTTGAACTCTCCACTGAAGAAGCAAGATCCGTATTGCCAGATAAAGTTAGTCGCAGCGAGGCAATATATAACGTTTCTCGTCTGGGATTGCTATTACAAGCATTACAGAACGATCGAGGCGATTGGTTACAAATAGCAATGGAAGACAAACTGCATCAACCTTACCGTCAAACTTTAATTAAGGGATATGAAGTTGTTAAATCTGCTGCGATCTCTTCTGGTGCTTACGGAATGGTTATTAGCGGTGCTGGTCCTACATTGCTTGCTTTAACTAACTTAACACAAGCTGAAGTAGTTACTCACTCAATGAAAGAAGCTTGGAAAACTCAAGGAGTGGAAGCTAAAGTAATTTCTTTGCGTGTAGATACTCAAGGGACAAAAACATTACAAATACAAGCTTAAAAATCTCTAAACCCTTACTATAGCTGGGGTTTAGTCGCAAAAAACTGACCTCTTGTTAGGGATATATGGAATTTTTAACTTTATGATTAGAAAAATTTCTCCCCTTTGCCACCTTTTTGTCTAGACTTTGTCACTTTTGTTAGGTTAATATACTTTCATAAAGAAACATAAAGATAATCCTAATCGAAGTTAATGATTAGTACCCAATTTCCTTGGCTCACTACCATAATATTGCTACCCTTAATAGCCTCACTTGCAATACCAATCATTCCCGACAAACAAGGCAAAAGCCTCCGTTGGTATGCCCTAGGCGTAGGGTTAGCAGATTTAGCAATAGCAATTTACGCTTTTTGGAGTAACTATAATACACAAGCAACAGAATTTCAGTTAGTTGAGACCTATTCCTGGATCCCACAAATGGGAATTAACTGGTCGCTGGGTGTTGATGGCTTATCAATGCCTCTCATAGTCTTAGCTTGTGTAGTAACTACCCTATCTCTCTTAGCTTCCTGGAAAGTAGAGAACAAGCCCAGGCTGTTTTACTTCCTGATGCTAGTACTCTACAGTGCTCAGATTGGGGTGTTTGCTGCTAAAGATATGGTCTTATTCTTCTTTATGTGGGAATTAGAGCTCGTACCAGTATACTTGTTGATTGCTATCTGGGGTGGTCCTAAACGCCGCTACGCAGCAACTAAATTTATTCTTTACACCGCACTAGCTTCTATCTTTATCTTAGTTGGAGCATTAGCCCTAGCAAACTACGGCGATACCTACAGCTTCGACATGGCAGTTTTAGCCTCCAAAAATTATCCCGTCCTACTAGAGACCTTAGTATATATTGGCTTCCTCATTGCTTATGGAGTGAAGCTATCTGTATTCCCTCTACATACCTGGTTGCCAGACGCACACGGGGAAGCTTCAGCCCCAGTATCGATGATTCTGGCAGGAGTACTATTGAAGATGGGTGGATACGGCTTAATGCGCACCAACATGGATATGCTGCCAGATGCCCACATCCAATTTGCTCCAATATTGGTCATACTCGGAGTAGTAAATATAGTTTACGGAGCTTTCGCAGCTTTCGGACAAACCAACCTCAAGCGTCGTTTAGCTTGCTCTTCTATCTCCCACATGGGATTTGTCTTAATAGGCATTGGCTCGTTCACCGCATTAGGAGTTAACGGTGCAATGCTACAGATGCTCTCTCACGGTTTAATCGCCGCCGCACTGTTCTTCTTAGCAGGAGTAGCTTACGATCGCACTCATACGCTGATGATGGACGAAATGGGCGGTCTAGCGAAAGGAATGCCCAAAACATTTGCTCTATTCACAGTAGCAGCTATGGCATCATTAGCCTTACCTGGAATGAGCGGATTTGTAGCAGAAATTAGTGTATTCCTAGGAATTAGTACCAGTGATGCTTACACTACCAGCTTCAAGGCAGTAGTAGTCATTCTAGCTGCAGTGGGTGTAATCTTAACGCCAATTTATCTGCTCTCGATGTTGAGAGTAATGTTCTACGGTGAAAAAGAGATTAAGTTAGACCTGGGTCAATTCTTTGCAGATGCTAACCCGAGAGAGATATTTGTTGCCGCTTGTATGTTAATACCAATCGTCGTAGTTGGTTTCTATCCCAAGCTTGCTAGCAACACCTACGATGTCAAGACAGCAGAAATTGCTGCTAAGGTAGAGCATTCCTTACCTACTATTGCTCAGAACCATCAACAAACAAGTTTATCTATAGCTGCTACTTCAGAACCAGGCTTTATTGCTCCTTCTCTGCAAGTAGATAGATAAAAATAACATTCTCATCACTTGCTAACAGCAAAGCAAAATAAATAGTTACTTAAAATCTCCAGTCTCAGATAATTACTGGAGATTTTAACTTTACTAAATTTGATTGTTACTCACAAAATTAGCCATACTCAGTTCGTTAATCTGATTCCACTGAGAAATCTGTTGGCGAAAATTATTCCATTTTTGGTAAATTTCTTTAAAAGTAGTATCTTTAGTAGAATTTTCCTCATAAAGCTCGAAAGCTACTTTTTGTGCAGCCTTTAAAATATCTGGAGAATAAGCAGTTAATTTAGTACCCTTCTCGATCAAACGCTTTAGTGCCTCGGGATTTAGACTATCGTATTGTGCTAGCATATTTAAATTAGCTTCCATCGCTGCAGTTTTAAAGATTTCTTGATATTCTTTTGGTAGTTTTTCCCATTCGGATTTGTTCACCTGGACTTCTAAAGTTGCACATGGTTCCCACCAACCAGGGTAATAGTATAGAGAAGCTGCTTTATACAATCCCAGCTTTTCATCATCGTAGGGGCCAACCCACTCAGCCGCATCGATCGCACCTCTTTCTAAGGCTAGGAAAATATCTCCTGGTGATAATACCTGAGTATTCACTCCTAAACGGGACATTACTTCGCCACCGAGTCCAGGAATGCGCATGGTTAACCCCTTGAGATCGCCAATTGATTTAATTTCTCGCTTGAACCATCCCCCCATTTGGGTTCCTGTATTGCCAGCAGGAAAATTAATGATATTAAAATCAGAGTAAATTTTCTGTATAGCTTCCAAACCACCGCCGTGATAAAACCAAGCATTTTGCTGTTGAGCATTCAAACCAAATGGAACTGCCGTACCAAAAACAAGAGCTAGATTTTTCCCTTTATAAAAATAGCTGGCAGTGTGACCGCATTGAACTCTACCGTCTTGTACTGCACTCAACACCTCTAAGCCTGGAACAATTTCACCTGCTGCGTAAGGCTTAATTTGAAAGCGTCCTCCTGTCATTTCTTTGACTCGCTGACAAACTGTTTCTGCTCCTCCAAAGATAGTGTTTAAGGATTTTGACCAACTGGTTGCCATTTGCCAGCGAACTTTGGGTAAACTATCAGCTTGAATACTTGGGCTAGTGCTACTTCGATCGCAAGCACCTAAAGCAGTAGCAGTTGTTGCGCCAATGACTGTATTAGTGATAAATTTTCTTCTTTTCATCGATTTTTCGCCGTGGAGACCCCCGCTATAATTTCTTATTTTGCTTGCTTAGTATAGCGATTAGTATTGTCCTAAAGTATTTGCTTTTTTGGAAGAGAACCAATGAAAAAGAAAAATTATCGAAATAATACTGTATTAATAAATTAAAGAGCACTGAAGTCATAACTGCGAATCCCCCGTCTCTGGCGGGGGATTCTTAAACCTACTTTAACTAAATTGAGATTATAGTTGAGGCTTCTTTCGCTATGTTATTAATATTTTTTGATTTGGCGAGCCATATTACGGAACATATCCATGCTATTATCTGGAGTCCGCTTGGGAGTAAATTTAGGAGTCTCAGGAGCCTTACTTGATTCAACTGGTTGGGACTGAGGAGTTGATTCAACTGGTTGAGACTGAGGAGTTGATTCAACTGTTTTGAACTGAGGAGTTGACGCAGGAGCGTTGTTGGAAACTCGATCGCCTTTAACCGATTGTTTTCCCGTAGCAGAAACTGAGATCAATAATTCGCTATTTTTTTTGTTCTTTGTCTTGGGAAAAGTTCTCCTAACAGCCTTAGGAGTGCGCATATATTCGATGTCTCCTAGAGTTTTAGCATCATCTGAACTGAGGTAAAAGTCTTCAGAAGATTGAGCGGAGCTAATATTTTGCTGGGGTTCGTCTACATATTTTGTCTTCTTACCAAATAGCCCAAAGAATCCTGCCATTGAATTTGCCTCTCTTTATTTGATTAATTCTTTTTTTTGTCTTAAATATTATAATTCTACCTAAAATGTTGTAATTTTGTAAAAAAAATGATACAAAATTAGAAACCATTCACCGATCGTATTCCTAGGATCGGCTTGAAGAAACAGGGCTATATCTTTCACTTCTCATACCCTGAAATGCACAGTCACGATCGCCCACAGACTGGAAATAGATTAAAAATAAAGTTACAGTTTATTGCAGAGCTTCTAAGTTTAACTCTTTTAAGCGCTCGTAAGCTCGATCGATAAAGCCCTTACCGCGTAAAAAACCAGTATTGGCACCAGGACAGATGTAGTGAAGAGTTTCAACAGTAAAGCGATTGGAGATAGCGCGAACGCTTCGCAACTGTCTCGGCCAATGAAAAGTTTTCGCGGTACGCATGGGCTCGATCTCTTCTGGTGATGTAGGTAATAAATGCCGCCCACTGAACAAAACCCCGCCAATTTCCCTAGAATAAAGGCACGAAGAACCTGGAGAATGACCAGGAGTCCAAAAACAATAACAATTGGAATTCAGAAACAATTCTCGCTGAAAAATAGTAAGCTTGACTTCTGGCAATAAATATGCTTCTTGCTCTTGGATTATGACCTCACAACCTAATTTTTCTTGTATCTGAGCAACGTGTTTGCCAATACCCCCGCGATGAGTAATAAACATCTGACTTACTCCACCGCGATCGAGTAAAAATTGTCGATTTATATCATTCCAAGCAGGACAATCGAGCAATATATTTCCAGATTTATCTAAAATAAAATAAGAAGTACCGCCATTAGTATATCTATTGGGAGGAAAAGCAAAAATCCCCTTAAGAATGGAACGAGGTAGTTTAGTGGTTAGTGATGGGCTAGGCATAGTCTGAGTATAATTAAAATTTTGAGGTATAAAATTGGATTTCACGATCGCCGATCGCTACGTGTATAGATAAGCGTAAAACAACAGAAAACTATTTGTCTTCAAGCATCTGGCTAGAAGATAATATAAGGCTTCACAACTAAATTATTATCCATACTTGATAGTTTTGAAGCATTATAGAGTGGTAAAGCTCGAAGTATATCGATTTAATTTTAAAAGATGGAAATCTGGCTGCTCCTAATATTACTAGGTCTAATTAGCTACTTATCATATTTTTTACTCAAGCGCAGTCTCAGCAAAATTACTAAGACACCTGCCTGGCTGTTGTGGTTAGTAATGATGACTCCACCAATAATATGGGTTAGTTGGACGGTGTTGTTTGGTAAAGAAAAATCCATGCCTTTGCCCGTAGCAATCGTGCCTTTTATCGTTTGTCCTGTGGTTTATTGGTGGTTGATTCAGCGCAAACGAATTAGACCAGAAGCTAATCAGCAGATAGATATAGACCAAAACAGTCATATCGAGCATAACAACCCCGAAGAAACCCCGACATCTACCCCTAATCCTCAAAAACCTCCACAAAAGCTGCGTCCCATCACCAGCAGCGAAGAATCTGCCTTGAGAAATTGTTTCCCTTGGGGTGTTTACTATCTTCAACGTATTGATTACCGTCCCCAGGCAATTTTATGCTTAGGTAAGTTGAAAGCAGTACCAGAAGTTGCTTACAACACGATTAAAAAAAACGTAGAGAAAGTTTTCGAGGATCGCTACCTAGTAGTTTTTCAAGAAAGTTTCCAAGGCCAACCTTTTTTTGCTTTAGTACCCAATGCCTGGGCTAAATCAAATAAGATTGTCAATGAACCCCTAGCTCGTCCAGATATAGCTATAGCTCTATTGCTTTTAACTCTTTTGAGCACCACCATATTTGGTTTAGAGTTTAGCCAAACTGAAGTTACTCTCGAGCAGGTAGTTTCTAATCCAAAACTTCTAGCTCCTGGACTGTATTATAGCTTGGGAATAATTGCTATTCTCGGAATTCACGAACTCGGTCATTATTTAACAGCGATATCTTACCGAATTCGTGCTACTTTGCCATATTTTATTCCTTTTCCCTTTTTCTTGGGAACTTTTGGAGCCTTCGTGCAAATGCGATCGCCAATTCCCCATCGAAAAGCTTTATTCGATATTGCTATTGCCGGTCCGGTAGCAGGTTTTCTAGTCAGTTTACCCATACTCATTTGGGGACTATCTCTGTCTGAAGTGGTGCCAATTCCAGAAGATAACAATTTGTTCAATTTTAATGCTCTAGATCCGAGATTCTCCCTATTACTGTCCCTACTGAGTAAATTTGCATTAGGAAGTCAATTGTTGCCTAATATGGCGATCGACCTTCATCCAGCAGCGATCGCAGGGTATATCGGTCTAATATTTACAGCATTGAATCTCATGCCTGTGGGTCAACTAGATGGGGGTCACATAGTTCATGCGGTGTTCGGACAGCGAAGCGCTGCGATTATCGGTCAGGTAACTCTTTTACTAACCCTAGGTTTGGCTTTTGTGCAACGAGATTTTTTCCTTTGGGCAATTTTTTTACTGTTTATGCCTGCTGCTCAACCTGCTCTAAATGATATTACTGAACTTGATAACTGGCGGGATTTATTAGGGTTGCTTGCTTTGGGTTTGTTGGTTTGTATTCTTTTACCACTACCAGGGACACTAGCTCAGTGGTTGAATATTTAGCATGACTTGCGGGAATCTAACCCTTGTATTCTTTGAATCAACCGAGAGATAAAAGCGAGGTCTAAATCTATATATCGGTATAATATGTATCTAAGCTTTACAAAAAAAATGTTCGAATTTTATATAATAAATTGCGATCGTATCAGTAGGGGGCGACAACCCAATAGGATAAACAAAAATCCATCCTGTCCCAGCACTTTTATTAGCTAAAATCTATGACAAACAACCTATTGTACTCTCTTGAGTCCTTGATGAACTAAATGAATAGTTTCGTTAGCTAGTTCTTCATCTTCAGATTTAAATATTGGCCCTTCGTATTTATAAGGGTAAGCTTTGACGAGTTCCCAGCGAGCTTGCATACTACCAGCTTGGTCGTATGCGCTTACAGAAGCTGCTCTTCGACCAATCTGCCAATTAGATGAACCTCCAGCGTTATCATTACACATTTTGTACCAGTCATAAAGATCCATATCGCTAGTAAGTGCTACTTTAACCTTGACCTTACTGCCTTGTGCATAGGTGGGAGTAGCTTGACGAAGCTTGACACCGCCTTTTCCCGATCCCTGAACTTTGTTCCCTCCTGCGACGGGACACTCTACAGATAGACCAGATATTTCTAAAACTAGTTTGTCGGAAATACTCTCTGCTTCAAAATAAAACTTGCAATTAGTTAAAAGTTCGTAATTAGTACCGACCATTGTTTGACTAAACTCTATCTATATTAGTAAATATATAGAAAATTTTAATATTTTTAAACTAATTTGACTAACTTATACTCGGACAGTCAGGTATTTTTCAGACAAAAAAAGAGCGATCGAGAAATTCTTTCGGATATGACAAAAAAAAGTATCCCGATCGCAATTTGCTAAGCAAACTAAGGGGCAAAAAGCTAAATTTGAACCATGCCGCCCGAAGCTTGAAAACGGGCCATAGTTCGTTTAAAAACTTGAGAAGCCTGAATTTGCTGCTGGCGGTTGCCACTTTCTTTTGCTTTTTCGAGACGCTGCTTGGCTTGCTCGAACTCAGCACGAGCAGTTTCTGAATCAATAGAATCTCCCATTTGGGCACCATTGACAAGGACTTTGACCTCATTATTTTCCACTTCAGCAAACCCGCCCATTACGGCGATCGCTTTCCATTCTTTGCCCGAACGGACTTGCATTACACCTATATCTATAGCAGTCAATAGAGGAGCGTGATTGGTCAAAACTCCCAGTTGTCCCGTAGTGCTGGGCAAAATAATTTCTTGAGCATCGTCGTCCCAGACTATTTTATCTGGGGTAATTACGCGCACTTGTAAAGTCATTTGTGATTTGCGATCTCTTATTTGTTATTCGTTGTTTGTTCGTGGTGGTTAGTTGCTAGTAGCCGAGCGACTATTAACTACTAACCACTAACTAAAGCCCTGTTAGTCTTTCTTGAGTTTTTCAGCTTTTTCCATGGCTTGTTCGATGTTGCCAACCAGGTAGAAAGCTTGTTCTGGAAGTTCGTCTAATTCTCCAGAAAGAATTTTCTGAAAGCCTTTGATAGTTTCTTCTCGGGTTACGTATACGCCAGGAGAACCTGTAAATACTTCAGCGACAAAGAAAGGCTGAGATAAGAAACGCTCAATTTTGCGAGCGCGATCGACAGTTGTTCGATCTTCTTCAGACAATTCATCTAGACCCAAAATAGCGATAATGTCTTGCAGTTCCTTATAGCGCTGCAAAGTTGCTTGAACCGATCGCGCAGTATCGTAGTGTTCGTCGCCAACAATAGCTGGTTGAAGCATGGTGCTGGTGGAGCCGAGGGGATCTACTGCTGGATAGATCCCTTTAGAAGCCAAGCCGCGAGACAATACTGTAGTTCCATCTAAGTGAGCGAAGGTAGTAGCTGGAGCTGGATCTGTCAAGTCGTCAGCAGGTACGTACACCGCTTGAATAGAGGTAATCGATCCTTCTGTAGTAGAGGTGATACGCTCTTGCAGGTCTCCCATATCCGTACCCAGGGTGGGCTGATAGCCCACAGCCGAAGGCATCCGTCCTAAAAGTGCAGACACCTCAGAACCAGCTTGTACGAAGCGGAAGATATTGTCGATAAATAGGAGTACGTCTTGCTTATTGACATCGCGGAAATATTCAGCCATTGTTAGAGCCGAAAGACCCACGCGCATTCTCGCACCTGGAGGCTCGTTCATCTGACCGTAAACCAGAGCAATCTTGGACTCATTGAGATTTTCTTCATTGATGACCTTTGACTCGATCATTTCGTTGTAGAGGTCATTTCCTTCGCGAGTGCGTTCTCCCACACCTCCAAAAACCGACACGCCACCGTGTTTGAGGGCGATGTTGTTGATCAATTCCATCATAATTACAGTTTTGCCAACACCAGCACCGCCGAATAGACCTATTTTCCCACCGCGACGATAGGGTGTCAGTAGGTCAATTACTTTGATGCCAGTCTCGAAAACTGAGGGTTTAGTTTCTAGATCGGTTAGTTTAGGTGCTGCTCGGTGAATGGGAGAGGTTTCTTCTGCTTCAACTGGACCTTTCTCATCTACTGGTTCCCCTAAAACGTTGAAAATACGGCCCAAAGTACATTTTCCTACAGGAACAGAAATAGGGGCCCCAGTGTCTACAATTTCCATGCCCCTTACTAAACCATCTGTACTGCTCATAGCAACAGCTCGAACTTGATTGTCGCCAAGTAGCTGTTGCACTTCGCAAGTAACTGCAATATCTCTTCCCGCTTCGTTTTTGCCTTCAATTCTCAAGGCGTTATAGATTCGAGGGAGTTTGCCACTAGGATATTCAGCATCGACCACTGGGCCAATGACTTGGGTAATTTTACCAACGTTGGTTTTATCTGTTGTCGCTACCATTCTTTTCGTCTTATCTAAATTAAGAGCGGGGAAAAGCCTTATGTTAATTCACATTTGGTCATCTTTTAGATTATCACTCATGTGAGGCGATAGCTTGCATCTAAATTGGGAGATCTTGTATTTTTTTCTGTATTACTCCTCTTTATGTTATTTGAGGAGAACAAAACTTAACAAAAATTTCTAAATTTTCGTAACTATATCTGAGTTTACTTTTGTCTGATAAACTACTGCTCTTGAATTAGAGATTATAAGAGCTGCTTTCTAGTTCAAAAAAACTTACCTCCTTCTGATTGATTAAACCAGAAGTAGGGATTCGCAATTTAGCCTTGAAAATTTGCAGCAGCGGTGACAATTGAGACCAAAAATAGGTTAGTATCTATTATGTTTTGGGGCTATCTAGCTCAAATAAGTAAAAAAAAGGAATAATATTATAAAAATGC
>JAAUYD010070264.1_pt1 | contig 16398 bp, 15 predicted proteins | sample 7278101 | NCBI WGS metagenome assembly JAAUYD01 (sample SAMN14350128, study PRJNA611818) | marine sediment metagenome | isolation source: surface marine sediment (0.6m) | place: French Polynesia: Moorea | collected 2018-08 | reverse complement strand
TGTTGCGTGAGCATTCGGAGAGCCTGGGGATTTGGCAGCCGTCGTGGCGCCGGCTTGCAGCGACAGTCATGGCCGTAACCCTGGCTCGGGTGAGAGCCCGGCCACAGCGAGCGGGGATCCGAGCGGAACGGCGCCAGTCAGACACGGCGATCTCCGGATTGCGCAGAAGCTGACGGCAACCACCGCAATATTCAGATACGCGCAGATTTGGCGCTGTCCGGCTCATGCAGCATGCCGGTTAACCCCGCGTGCCACCGCCGTGCGTATTTCGGGTTGAACGCACCGGAAACCACGCGGAGGTGGAAGCCATGAAAACCCTGTACACCCTGATACCGGCGGCGCTGGTCGTCGCCGTCGCCGCATGCACGCAGCCGCGCGCACCGCTCGGCGAACCAACCACGCCGGCCGCCGCCGGGCCGCCGGCGGTCGCCGAGACGCGCGGCGACGCGGCGACCAAACGGCGTGCGGCGGCGTCGCTGTCGGGCCTGTACGCGCGGGATGCCGCGGCGCCGGCCGCCGCGCGGCAGCACCTGCCGATCGTGGCGCCGTCGCCCGGCGTCGATCGCGAGCGCTACGCCAGCTTCGAGAGCCACGGCGTCACGGCGGTGTCGGCACAGCCGGTCTCGACCTTCAGTATCGACGTCGATACCGCTGCCTACGCCAACGTACGGCGCATGCTCAACGAGGGCCGCCTGCCGGTCACAGACGCCGTGCGGATCGAGGAGATGATCAACTACTTCGACTATGCCGATCCGGCACCGGCGGGCCGCAATGTGCCGTTCCGGGTCAGCACCGCGCTGGCGCCGTCGCCGTGGAACCCCGGCAACCGGCTGTTGCGGATCGCGCTGAAGGCCTGGGACCTGCCGCGCACCGACCTGCCGGCGAGTAACCTGGTGTTCCTGATCGACGTGTCAGGGTCGATGAACAGCGCCGACAAGCTGCCGCTGCTGAAGCGCTCGATCAAGCTGCTGACGCGGCGCATGGACGCCGACGACCGCATCACGCTGGTCGTCTATGCCGGTGCCGCCGGGGTCGTGCTCGAACCGACCCCAGGCGACCGCCAGGCGACGATCGAGGCCGCGCTCGACCAACTCGGCGCCGGCGGCTCGACCCACGGCAGCGCCGGGATCAGGCTCGCCTATGCCAAGGCGCGCGAGGCCTTCATCGACGGCGGCATCAACCGCGTCGTGCTCGCGACCGACGGCGACTTCAACGTCGGGACCGTCGATCAGCGCGCACTGCTGGACCTGATCGAGCACGAACGCGAGGACGGTATCGCGTTGACGACGTTGGGATTCGGCCGCGGCAACCTCAACGACCGCCTGATCGAGCAGCTGGCCGATCACGGCAACGGCAACTACGCGTACATCGACAGCCTGCTCGAGGCGCAGAAGGTCCTGGTCGAGCAGATGGGCGGCACGCTGATGACGGTTGCCAAGGACGTCAAGATCCAGGTCGAGTTCAACCCGGCGCGGGTCGTCGAGTATCGCCTGATCGGCTACGAGAACCGCAGCCTGCGTCGCGAGGACTTCAACAACGACCAGGTCGACGCCGGCGAGCTCGGCGCCGGGCACAGCGTCGTCGCGCTGTACGAACTGACCCTGGCGGGCGGGGACGGCGGCCTGCTCGATCCGCTGCGCTACGCGGCGGACGTAGCGCCCGCGGTGCCGCCGCACGTCGACGAGTATGCGTTTGTCAGGTTGCGCTACAAGCTGCCGCAGGCACGACGCAGCGAGCTGCTGACGGTCGCCGTGGGCGATGCGATGGCGCACCGCGAACTCGGCGAGGCCGGTGACGACTTCCGCTTCGCCGCGGCCGTCGCGGCGTTCGCCCAGCAGCTGCGCGGTGCGACCCACCTCCGCGGGTTCGGCTACCGCGATATCCTCGAGCTTGCGCGTGGCGCGCGCGGTTCGGATGATCACGGCTACCGCGCGGACTTCCTGCGCCTGGTGGGCCTCGCCGAGAGCCTGGACCGCCGCCCGACGGAGAACACGGCCCGTCATGACGACCAGCGATGAGCAGCTGATGGCGCGCTACTGCGATGGCGACGGTGCGGCCTTCGACGCGCTGTACCGGCGCCATCGCGGACCGGTGTTTCGCTACGTGCAGCGGCTCGCGACGGCCGACATGGATGCCGAAGCGCTGTACCAGGACGTGTGGATGCGGGTCATCGAGGCGCGCCGGCAGTGGCGCCGCGACCGGCGCTTCAAGCCGTGGCTGTATCGCATCGCACACAACCTCGTCGTCGATGCGCTGCGCCGCGAGCGCCACGTCGGACACGTCGATGCCGACAGCGTCGCGACCTTGCCGTCGACCGCGCACGACCTGGATATCGCACAGCTTTTGCGCGACTGTGTCGAGCGCCTGCTGGCGCTGCTGGGTCGCCTCCCCGAGGCACAGCGCAGCGCATTCCTGCTGCAGCAGGAGGCCGGGCTGAGCCTGGCGCAGATCGGCGACGTCACCGGCGTCGCCCGGGAGACCGTCAAGAGCCGGCTGCGCTACGCGCTGCGCCGCCTGCGCGACGGCCTGGAGGGTTGCGATGAGTGATACCGAAGACCCGCGCATCAGCGCGCTGTACCGCCGCGCGCCGCGTGCCGAGCCGACCGCCGACAGCGACGCGGCGATTCTGGACGCGGCACGGCGCGCGGCACGCAGGTCGCGGCGACGTTACGCGCCCTGGGCGGTCGCGGCGACGCTGGTGCTCGGGGTCGGCATCGGCTGGCGCGTGCTGCATGTCGTGCCGCCCGACGAGGTTGCGCCGGTTTCTGTGCCGGTGCCGCCGACGCTGCCGGCGCAGCAGGCGGCGCCAGCGCCAACGCCGGCGGCCGAGGTCGCGGCGTCGCCCAGCGTCGATGGTCTCACCAGCGAGGCCGACCGGGCCGGCCCGCCGGCGGTCCGGGGCGCGCCGGCGGCGGTCAAGCGGCAGGCGGCGGAGAGCGGCGTCGCGCCGTCGGGGCGCGACGGTGAAACGCGGTCGTCGTCGGCGTTCGGTCGCGTGCTCGAACCCAGGGCCGTTACGGACAGTGTCGATTCGGCCAGCGCCCCGCTGGCGGCCGCAGAGGCGGACTGCGAACAGTACTGGCCGGCGGCAGATGCAACCGCGGAGGCCTGGCGCGAACTGATCCGGCAGGCCCGTGCCGACGGTGACGAGCGGCGTGCGCGCTGCCTGCTGGTGCGCTATCGCGCGCTGTTCGCGGCACCGGCGGATTCGCTCAGTAGCCCAGTGCCGGGTAGGTGAAGTCGATCCCGCCGGCCGGCCGGTGACCGCCGGGCGGTGCGTAGTGCAGCAGCGTGTCGAGGATGTCGGGCGGCATGTTGCCGACGCGGGCGATCAGGGTCGTGACATCGATGCCCTGGCGAATCAGGAACACGACATAGGTGTGCCACAGTGCCAGCGCCGTGACGCCGCGCGGGTCGGCGACCCGTGCGCGCTCTGCGGCGGTGCGCAGACGCAGATCGAGTTCGGCCACCGGCAGCTTCAGGTGCGCGTCGTCCATGTCGCCGATGATCGCATCGAGGCGCGGCCAGACGTCGCTGCGCACCGCGAGGCGGCGCGCGCCGGCGCCGGGTACGCCGACCGTGCCACCGGTGCGATCGAAGCAGTTGGCGTGCAGCAGCGCCAGTTCGTACGGCGACACGCCTGACAGCAGCAGCGCGGCGTAGCCGCTCGTGGTCGAGTCGAGTGCCGCGAGCACCGATTGCACCTCGGCGCCGCTCAGCTCGCGCGGCAGTACCGGCAGATCGGCCGGCGCCTGCAATGGTGGTGCAGCGGCGGGCTGGTGGGGCAACGGCGCATTGGCGGCAGCAGCGAGCGCCGGCGCCTGGTCGCCGGCGTAGATGCGCACGCCGATCTGCGGCGTGGCGGCCGACGCGCTTGACTTCTCGCTCAGGTATTCGACCAGCCAGGTCACGAACAGCGCCAGGCCGAGGGCGACGGCGAGGGCGATCAGCAGGTCGCGTTCGTAGTTCGGATGGATCGGCCGGGTCGGTACACGCGCCCATTCGACGATCTGGATCGGTGGGTATTTCTGCAGGTTCTTGACCTCGATCTGGGCCAGCCGCTCGCTGTTGTCGGCGTGCAGGCGTTCGAGCCGCGCGAGGTCCTCTTCGAGTGCCTTGAACGCCTTGTAGCTCTCGTTGAACTGCTGCACGGCATCCTGCTGCTCGATCAGCTTGCGCTCGATCACGCCGAGCGACACGCGCGCCGCCTCGACCGCCTGGGAGGCCTCGTCGGCGACCGTGGCCTTGGCGATGCGCAGCGCGCTCTGCAGTTCGCGCTCCTGTTCGCGCAGGGTCGCGGGCAGCTGCTTGAGATCCGGGTCACGATCGAGGTAGGCCTGGGTGTAGCGCTGACGCAGATCGGCGAGCCGCGCCTGGCCGCGCTGTACCGCGAGCCTGAGGTCGGCGATCTGCGTCTTCTGCTCGCTCGGCACGACGGTCTCGCCGCGCGCGATCGCCTCGTCGATCGCCGCCTTGCGGGCGCGCGCCTCGATCAGCGTGTCGCGCGCCTTGTTCAGCGATTGATTGAGGCCTTTCAGCGACGCCAGCGCGCGGTTCTCGCCGCGTTCCAGTCCGACGATCTCGTTGGCCTGGCGAAACGCCAGCAGCTCGGCGCGCGCTCTCTCGATCTTCCCAGCGAGTTGCTCCTGCTGGTCGCCGATCTCGGCCGTCGTCCGTCCGGTCGCGGCCTCGATCTCCTCGGCGCGGAATACCTCGTACGATTCTGCCCAGCGGTTGACGACGCGCTGCAGCTGCTGCGGGTCGGCGCCCTCGGCGCGCAGTTCGAGCAGGTTGGTATCAGGCACCGGCACGACCGACAGCATGTTGCGCAATGCGTCGAGTCCGGCGATCAGGCCGTCGCCGGCGTCTTCGAGCTGCAACGACAGACGGCCGAGCAGTTCCTCGCCGAGCAGCAACCGCCCCTGGATCGCGACGTGCTCGATGTCGGCCTCGGCGCTGCGCGTGTCGACCGCCTTCGGTTTGACGGTCAGCACCGAGGCCGACGCGCGGTACACCGGTGAGCGGCTGTAGACCAGTGCCAGCCCGATGGCCGCGGTGATCAGCAGTACGCTGAAGAACACCTTCCAGCGCCGCCACCGTGCCGGCCCGGTGGCGACAGGCGGCGGTGCGCCCTGAACCAGTTCAACGCTGGGCAGTTGCGATGTGTTCACGGCGGTCTGTTCCTACGGCTTCGGCCCCTGGGTTGGCGGTGCGCACTGTGCATCGGCGTGGCAACGGATCATGTGTCACACGCGTCGTTGCGGGCGCGGGCTTTTCGCGCAGTTTACTTTCCCGTGCCGCGCGCTGCTGTGAAACCTTGCGCGCGCCGACACCGCGGGCAACAACGCGAGCCGCTGCGGGCTGGCCGTCGGCCGCGCCGATTGATTCGTCTATTTTCTGGATAAATAATCTTTTAAAACAAGTTTTTAAATAAACTATCTAATGTCATTTATTATCGTTTGGTGCGGCCGGCGGTCGTCGCGGTTGGGCGTTCGGGTCGCGACATGCGGTCCATGGGCATGGGCACGGCCGGTCACGTCGACGCAGGTTTCACGTGCGGGCGGACCGGTGGACGCTGATACGGTACAGCTTCAGTACCAGCAGCAGCCACGGCACGGCGTGGAACAGCAGGTCGAAGATGTCGATCGGCTTCACCAGCGTACCGGCGGCGAGCATCTTCAGCTTCTCCCAGATATGGGGTTCGGGCACGAACGGCGCCAGGCCCAGGGTCAGAGCGAGCAGCACGAACAGGAACAGGGGTTGGCGGTCCAGCCAGGCCATCAGGGCACCACGCGGTTACGAAACTCTCGGCATGTTAACCGTAGCCGGGCCGCTTGGCGCGGCTCATGCGATGCCATCGGTCAGCCAAGCAAAGGCGTCGAGGTCGGCCTGCTCGTCGACGTCGCGCAGCGTCGCCAGTTCCTGCCAGCGCAGCCGCTGCGCCGCCAGTCGTGCGCGCGTCTCGCGCAGTACGCTGTCGCCGCCCCACGGCACGCGCTCGAACAGCGGCGGGTAATCGTCGTTGACGCCGATCATCACGTAGCCGCCGTCGGCTGCGGGACCGAGGACGACGTCGGCACGCTCCAGCGCGGCAAACGCGGCGTGCAGGTAATCCGGGCTGATCTCCGGGCAGTCGCTGCCGATCAGCAGCGCGCGGTCGGCACCGCGCAGGGCCTGGCGCAGCGCGCCGCGCATGCGCGCGCCGAGATCGCCGTCGTGCTGGCGATGCCAGGCCAGGCCATGGTCATCGAGCAGCCGACGCATCGTCGTGTCGGGTCGCCCGTCGGCGAGCCAGACAGCGGTGTCATCGGCGTCGACCCGCGTTGCAGTATTCAACGTCCGTTCCAGCATTCGTCGGTAGACGGCCGCGGCCGCGCCATCGCCGAGCGTGCGCGCGAGACGGGTCTTGACCTGTCCGGCCACCGGGTTGCGCGCGAACACCAGCAGAGCGCGGCGGGCGGCGGTGGTCACTGGTAGCGGCGCGCGAGCTGTTCCGGCGGCGTGCCGAGCGCGTAGGCCAGGCGCAGCCGCCACATCAGGACGATCGTGCGCAGCAAGCCGCGGCTCTCCCAACGCCGGCTCGACGCCTGCAGGCGCGGCCGGCGGATGCACGCCGGTCTGCCGTGGCGGCGCAGGCGTTTGCTCAGCGCGACATCCTCCATCAGCGGGATCGCCGGAAAGCCGCCGAGCGCGTCGAACAGCGTACGGCGGACGAAGATGCCCTGGTCGCCGGTCGCGATGGCAGTCAGCCACGACCGCCAGTTCATCGCAGTCTCGACGACCCGCAGGCGCGGATCGCGGCCGGACAGCGCGACGTCGAACCGCCCCCAGTCGGCGCCGTCGTCCAGTGCGTCGAGCAATGCCGTCGCGGCAGCGTCGGGCACGCGCGAGTCGGCATGCACGAACCACAGTGCGTCGCCGCGCGCGCGCCTGGCGCCGGCGTTCATCTGCGCAGCGCGCCCGGGTGTCGACGCCAGCGCCAGGTCGACCTGCGGCGTCGCGATCGCCAGCGTGGCGTCGCTGCTGCCACCGTCGACGACGATAACCTCGTGACCGGCGCGGCGTGGCGACTGCAGGTCGTGCAACAGTGCGCCGATGACGTCGGCCTCGTTGAGCGCCGGTACGACGATCGACAGGCGCACGGTCGCGCTCAGGAGGCGTCGGACAGCGCGCCGCCGCAGCTCGATCCCTGTCCGGCCGTGCAGCCGTAGCAGTGGTCGGCGACGCGGATTGTGCGCCCGGACAGCGCCAGCTCCGGTAGGTCGCGCAGGTGCAGCGTCGCGCTGTCGCCGCCCTGCAGGCCGATGCCGAGCATCTGGTTGAAGTCGCAGTCGTAGAGATAGCCCTGCCAATCGACCGAGATCAGCGACCGGCACATCACCTCGTCGAGGTTGCTGTCCTGGTGTGCGTCCTTGAGCAGCGCGATGTAGTCGTGGAACTGGCCGCGCGACAGCAGCGTGCTGCCGAAGCGCTGGATCGGCAGGTTGGTCAGCGCGAGCAGGCCTGTGAAGACGATGCCGTAGCGGTCATGCAGCATCTTGCGGTAGTCGTCTTCGAGCGCCGCCTGCGGCGGCGGCAGTGTCGGCCCCTGGGGGTTGTAGACCAGGTTCAAGGTCAGCCCGCTGTCGACGTGGCCATAGCCCAGTTCATTGAGCTGTCGCAGGCCGTCGAGGCTGCGCTGGAACACGCCCTTGCCACGCTGGCCGTCGACGTTCTCTTCGAGATAGCACGGCAGCGAGGCCACGATGTCGACGCGATTGGCCGCGAGGAAACCGGCCAGGTCGTCCTGCCCCGGCTCCTGCAGGATGGTCAGGTTGCAGCGATCGATCACGCGCATATCGAGGCGGCGCGCGGCGTCGACCAGACGGCGAAACTCGGGATTGAGCTCCGGTGCGCCGCCGGTCAGGTCGAGGGTGCCGAAGCGCAGGCGCTCAAGCGTCGCGATCAACAGGTCGACGGTGTCGGCGGTCATGTTCTCGCTGCGGTTCGGCCCGGCGGCGACGTGGCAGTGCAGGCACTGCTGGTTGCAGCGATAGCCGAGGTTGACCTGCAGCGTCGTGGTCTCGCCACGGGTGATACGCGGGAAGTCCGACGGTTGAAGCTTGTCGAGTGTACTGAGCATGCGGTACCACGCTGCTGAAAACGATTGGCCTACGGACGGACGACCATGACCGAGCAGGGTGCGCGTTCGACGATCTGGGTCGAGACCGAGCCGAGCAGCACCTTGCTGACATTGATCGCCCGTGCCGGGACGACGATCAGGTCCGTCCCGTACTGCTCAGCATACTTGAGCACGGCCTTGTGTGGGCTGCCGGTCAGCACCTGTGTCCTGATCGCGGACGCGTCGTCGAAGCGCGCGGCGACGAAGCGCTTGAGCTCGGCCCAGACTTCCTCGGTCGCCTCGCGCATCGCGTCGTCCGGGAAGTAGCTGGCGACCAGCGGCATGCCGAAGTCGGGAATCACGGTCAGCACCGTGATGCGTGCGTCGTGCAGGCCCGATACGTCCTTGGCGATCGCCACGGCACGGTCCGACAGCTCGGTTTGCTGGAGGTCGACGGGAAGCAGGATTTCCTTGAACATGAGTGTCCCCTGGGTCAGGCCGCTTGCGGTGTAGGTGTCTGGCTGCGATGCCGGCGGCGCTGCAGCCATGCAACGCCAGCGAGCAGCAGCAGTGCCGGGATGAACATCAGGTGCTTGGGCGGCCGCTCGGCGGCGGTCTGCAGCGTGACGATCTCCCAGTCGAAGTCGATACCGACGTCCTGCGCGGCGCTGCCGAACATGACGTTGTCGGCGAACACCTTGCCGTCGTCGACGCGCACCTCGAGACCGGCGTCGCGCAGGCGCGCTTCACCGTCGCCGGATTTGCCGAGCGGCAACAGCACGGTGCGGCGTACGAACTTGCCGTCGAGGTTCTCACCTTCGACGATCATCTGCAGGTGGCCGTTGTTGGGAACCTCCGTGGCTTTCTCGACGATCTGCGTCGGCGATATCTCCTCGGTCGGGGCGTAGACCATGTCCCACCAGAAGCCCGGCCGAAACAGCGTGAACGCGACCAGCAGCAACAGCAGGGACTCGTACAGCCGGCTGCGCGTCAGCCAGTAGCCCTGGGTCGCTGCCGCGAACAGCAGCATCGCGACCGTCGCCGACGCGATCACGATGATCAGCTCGAACCAGTTGCCGATACCGATCAGCAGCAGCTGCGTGTTGAAGATGAACAGGAAAGGCAGGATCGCTGTGCGGATGTCATACATGAAGCCCTGGATACCGGTGCGGATTGGATCGCTCTTGGCGATCGCCGCGGCGGCGAACGCGGCGAGTCCGACCGGTGGCGTATCGTCGGCGAGGATGCCGAAGTAGAACACGAACATGTGCACCGCGATCAACGGTACGACGATACCGTTCGACGATGCCAGCGACACGACGACCGGCGCCATCAGGCTGGATACGACGATGTAGTTCGCCGTGGTCGGCAGGCCCATGCCGAGGATGATGCAGATCATCGCCGTGAAGATCAGCGCGGCCATCAGGTTGCCGCCGGAGATGAACTCGACGAACTCGATCATGACCTGGCCGATGCCGGTCAGCGTGATCGTACCGACGATGATGCCGGCGGCCGCGGTGGCGACACCGATACCGATCATGTTGCGTGCACCGTGGGCGAGGCCGTCGACACACTCGTCGAGGCCGCGGCGCAGCTGGCCGTCGAGTCGGTGTTTGCGGAAGAACGCGAGCAGCGGACGCTGGGTCAGCACGATGAAGATCATCAGCACCGTGGCCCAGAACGCCGACAGGCCGGGGGAGAAGCGCTCGACGATCAGGCACCACATCAGCACGACGATCGGCAGCAGGAAATACAGGCCGGCCTTTACCGTCGGTCCGGTCTCGGGCAGCTCCAGCACTGCGTCGTTCGGGTCGTCGACCTCGAGTTCCGGATAGGTCGTCGCGTACTTGAGCAGACCGATGTAGGCGATCGTGACGAGCACGGCGACGATGTAGATCGCGGCGTCGCCGGCGAGATCCTTGATCCAGCCGATGCCGTAATACACGGCGAAGCCGATCACGCAGAACCCGGTCACGATGGCAGCGAAGCTCATCAGCTTTTGCGCCAGCGTCGGGACGTGGCGCCGCGGCAGCCCGCTCATGTTGGCCTTGAGCGCTTCGAGGTGGACGATGTACATCAGCGCGATGTACGAGATCAGCGCCGGCAGGATCGCGTGCTTGATGACCTCGAGGTACGAGATGCCGACGTACTCGATCATCAGGAAGGCCGCCGCGCCCATGACCGGCGGCGTCAGCTGGCCGTTGGTCGAACCGGCGACCTCGACCGCGCCGGCCTTGGTCCCGGGGAAGCCGACGCGCTTCATCAACGGGATCGTGAATGTGCCGGTCGTCGCGACGTTGGCGATCGACGACCCGGAGATCAGTCCCGTCGTCGCCGACGCGACCACGGCGGCCTTGGCCGGGCCGCCCCTCATGTGGCCGAGCATCGCGAATGCGACCTTGATGAAGTAGTTGCCGGCACCGGCCTTCTCGAGCAGCGCGCCGAACAGCACGAACAGGAACACGAAACTGGTCGACACGCCGAGCGCGATGCCGAACACGCCCTCGGTGGTCAGCCACTGGTGCGACATGACCTTGTGCAGGCTCTGGCCCTTGTGCGCGATGACATCGGGCATGTATGGGCCGCCGAAGGTGTAGGTCAGGAACACGATCGCGACGACCATCAGCGGCGGACCGAGGGCGCGTCGCGTCGCCTCGAGCAGCAGCAGCATGCCGCAGACGGCCACCACCAGGTCGGTGGTCGTCGGTGCCCCGGAACGCGCCGACAGTTCGGCGTAGAACAGGTAGATGTAGGCCGCGCTCAGTGCACCGAGCGTCGCGAATATCCAGTCCTGAATCGGTATGTGACGCCGCGGCGACGACTTCAGCGCCGGGAAGGCCGTGAACGCGAGGAAGATCGCGAAGGCGAGATGGATCGAACGTGCCTCGGTGTTGTTGAACACACCGAAGCCGAACAAGAACGGCAGCGGCGACGCATACCAGAGCTGGAATAACGACCATGCCACGGGTACGGCATACAGTGCCTTTCCCGGGACGCCCTCCGGTTGCCGCGCACCGGTATCGACCTTGGCGACGAGTTCATCGACGTCGTCGATGGTCTTCTGGCTGTTGTTGTCTTGCGCCACGCGAACCTCCTGCGGTGTCAACGGCAGCGGGCGGCGGACGCGGCGTCCCCGAAACGGGGAGGTCTGTCTGTGCCGTGGGTCGGCCGTCAGACCGTCATTGAGCGACTGAAGCCGGGGCGCGGCCCAGTGCCGCGCCCCGGCAGTGACGGGCCTACATCAGACCCGCTTCCTTGTAGTATTTGGCGGCACCGTCGTGCAGCGGCGCCGACAGGCCGTCTTTCGCCATCTCTTCCTTCTTCAGGTTACCGAACGCCGGATGCAGTTTGCGGAAGCTGTCGAAGTTCTCGAACACGGCCTTGACCACCTGGTAGACGGTGTCGGCCGACGTGTTGGTCGACGACACGAAGGTCGCGCCGACACCGAAGGTCGCGATGTCGTCCGGGCTGCCGGCGTACATGCCGCCGGGGATCACGGCGCTACGGTAGTAGGAGTTGTCGGCGATCAGCTTCTCGATCGCGGGACCGTCGACGGCGACCAGTACCGTGTCACACGAGGTCGTGGCCTCTTTGATCGAGCCGTTGGGGTGACCGACGACGTAGACCATGGCATCGATCTTGTTGTCGCACAGTGCCTGCGACTGCTCGGCGGCCTTGAGTTCGGAGACCAGCGAAAAGTCGGATTTGGACCAGCCCTTGGCGGCCATCACGACCTCCATCGTGCCGCGCTGCCCCGAGCCCGGGTTGCCGATGTTGACACGCTTGCCCTTCAGGTCGTCGAAGGTCTTGATCCCGGAGTCCTTGCGGGCAACGACCGTGAACGGTTCCGGATGCACCGAGAACACGGCGCGCAGTTCCTTGTTGGCGCCCTGGTCTTCGAACTTGCTGGTGCCGTTGTAGGCGTGGTACTGCCAGTCGGACTGTGCGACACCCATGTCGAGTTCGCCGGCGCGGATCGTGTTGAGGTTGTAGACCGAGCCGCCAGTCGACTCGACCGAGCAGCGGATACCGTGCTCCTTGCGGCCCTTGTTGACGAGGCGGCAGATCGCGCCGCCGGTCGGGTAATAGACGCCCGTGACCCCACCGGTGCCGATGGTGATGAAACTCTGCGCACTCGCGGTGCCCGCGATGCCGAGGCCGAGACCAGCGATCAGGCTGGCGGCAAAGAAATGTCTGCGTGTAAGCATCGAACGTCCTCCTAAAGACGGGCGGTACCCGAGCGGGCCCTGCCAAAATATGTTTTTCTGCGATCTGCCGGCACCGATCGTCATGTCGTCGAATCGCGGCCAGTCGTCCGACGCGAAGGCGACGGGTGCCGCGGTACGCCGGCCATTTCGGACTGGCACTGCACTACTTATCAGAAATGCGCACGCATTGCGAACCGGGGCGCCTACCGCACAGTTTCCGGGTGATTCGACCGGGCCGACATTGAAAACGGCGCTGCGCGGCGAGCGCCTGCGTTTGCCGGCCAGGTCTGCGCGTGTGCAAAATCGGCGGACAGCTGCCACATTGATGCGATATTCGCGGCGCGTCACGCGCCGGAGCGGCGGGACCTGCATGCCCTTTGACGTCTTCAAATCGGTTCGCGACGGCATTCTCGAGCGCCTCGACGAAGCGCGCCTGCGCCTCGCACGGCCCGAAGCGCTGATCCCGCTGGCGCTGCTCGGCCTGGTCACCGGGCTGCTCGCTGGCGCCGTCATCATCGTCTTTCGTCTGCTGGTCGAAGGCGTGCAGGATGCCGGGCTGCCCGGCGAGGGTCCGGAGAACTACGAGGCGCTGCCGCTGTGGGCGCGCATCGTGCTGCCATTGTTGGCCGCCGTGTTGCTCGCCGGCATGTTCCGCTGGTTCGGTGACGGTATCCAGGTGCTGGGTGTGGCGCGGGTCATGGAGCGCATGGCCAATTACCAGGGGCGCTGTACGCTGCGCGCGTTCTTCCTGCAGTTCTTCGGTGCCGCGATCGCGATCAGCGGCGGCCACTCGGTCGGCCGCGAGGGTCCGCACATCTTCCTCGGCGCGGCGTCCGGCAGCCTGCTCGGACAGGCGTTCGCGCTGCCGAACAACGTCATCCGCACGCTGGTCGGCTGCGGCACGGCGGCCGGTATCGCGGCGTCGTTCAATACGCCGCTGGCCGGTGTCGTGTTTGCGCTGGAAGTGGTGATGATGGAATACACCGTGGCCAGCTTCATCCCGGTGATCCTCGCCGCGGTCAGTGCAACGGCGCTGTCCAACCAGGTCTTCGGCGACCAGCCGGCGTTCGCCGTGCCGGCATTGCACAACGCCGCGCTCGACGAGCTGCTGCTGGTGCTCGTGATCGGTGTCGCGGCCGGTGCCGTGTCCGCGGCTTTCGTGCATGCCGTGCAGACCGTCGGCGGCTGGGCCAAGGGCATCTCGATCGAGCGCCGCATGATGCTGGCCGGCGCGAGCGTCGGCATCGTCGCGATCGTGCTACCGCAGGTCATGGGCATCGGTTACGACACCGTCGGCCTGGCATTGAACGGCTCGCTGGCGGCCGGCCTGCTGGTCGTCCTGTTGCTCGGCAAGCTCGCGGCAACGTCGGCATGCATCGGCCTCGGTGTGCCCGGCGGCATGATCGGGCCATCGCTGTTCATCGGTGCCGTGCTCGGCGCGCTGATCGCCGAGGTCGGCGCCGAGCTGTTGCCCGACGCGCACAACCCGGTCGGTTTCTACGCGCTGGTCGGCATGGGCGCGATGATGTCTGGCAGCCTGCAGGCGCCGCTGGCGGCGTTGACGGCGATGCTCGAGTTGACCGACCAGCCGGAGGTGATCATGCCGGGCATGCTCGCCGTTGTCGTCGCCGGCATCACGGCCAAGGAGGTGTTCGGCAAGGATTCCCTGTTCCTCGCGATGCTGCGCGCCAACGGTATCGACTATGGCGCCGCGCCGGTTCACCAGGCGCTGCAGCGGATCGGCGTGGCCAGCGTCATGGAGCGCAGCTTCGTGCGCCTGGGATCGCGGCTGTCGCGCAACTCGCTGGACGAGCTATTCGCCCACAACCCGGTGTACCTGGTCATCGACAGCGACGACGGGCAGCTGTTGATGCCGGCGGCCGCACTGGCGCGCTACCTCGAGTCGCCCGCCACCGCCACCGACGCGGACGCCGATCAGGACGGCGGTGACATCGACCTGCTCGCGATCCCGGGCGAGCGTCTGCACCTCGAACCGATCGCGGTGCATGCCAATCTCGACGAGGCCTGGCGGCGTTTCGACGACAGCGCGGCCGAGGCGTTGGTGGTCACGCGCCAGCTCGCGCCCGGCGTGATTCGCGTCTACGGCATCGTGACGCCCGACGTCGTCGAGCGCAGCTACCGTTCGTGACGCGACCGACCGCTGTCGCGACCGGTGTCCTGTTGCACGACTGAACCGGTGCTCAGCACGACACACGTGTGCCGCTGACGGGCAGGTCTGCACGCGCCCGGTCGACGCGTCGTGCGCAGCGGACGCAGCAGCGCGGCGACCTGCCGGTGGCGCACATTTCGGGCGCGGCGCCGGTGACCTGCGGCGGCGTCAGGCTCGGCCGCCGCGGCCTCGGCCAGCCCGCGATTGCGCGCCTCTCGCTGAGCCGCTGCGGCAGCACGCAGCGGCGGCCTGTCTTGTAGGAATCGGACCCTAGGTCTCGAGCAGACGGGGCATCAGCTCGACCAGGTTGCACGGCTGCGTGCGGTAGTCGAGCTGGTGTGCGATCAGCTTGGTCCAGCCGTCCTTGCACGCCCCCGACGAGCCCGGCAGGCAGAACACGAAGGTGCCGTTGGCGACGCCGGCGATCGCGCGTGACTGCATCGTCGACGTGCCGATGATGTCGTAGGAGATCACCCGGAACATCTCGCCGAATCCGTCGATGACCTTGTCGAGCAATGGTGCGACCGCCTCGGGCGTCCCGTCGCGCCCGGTCAGGCCGGTGCCGCCGGTCGTGATCACGGCCTGCACGGTGTCGTCGGCGATCCACGCCGAGAGCGCGGCGCGGATCTGGTACTTGTCGTCGCGGACGATACGCTGTTCATGCACGCGGTGCCCGGCCTCCTCGGCATGGCGACGCAGCACGGCGCCCGATTTGTCGTCGGCCTCGCTGCGGGTGTCGGAGATCGTCAGCAGGGCCAGGCTCAGCGGAATGAATTGGCGTTGTTCGCTCATGCGGTCTCTCCTGTCGGTGGCGGGCATTCGCCCGGCGCCCGGCAGCCGTGCCCGTCGTTGTTGTGCGTTGCCGGTCGGGTGCGCCGAACGGCGCCTGCCGCTCAGCCCGGGGGGGCGCCGCTCTTTGCGAGCATCTCGTCGTAGATCTCCCACGCGGCGGCCGCCTCGGCGGCGTCGACCTTCTGGATGGCGTGACCGAGATGGGTGACGACATAGTCGCCGGGTTGCAGCGCTTCGTGCTGCAGCATGAACAGGCTGACCCGGCGTTCGATGCCCTTCGCTTCGCAGAGCGCATCGAAGCCGTCGATCCGTTTGATCTGCATGGGGATGCCGAGACACATGATCTGTTACTTTACCTGCTTTGTCTGTTGACGTTTCACCCGCTGAGCGAGGCACCGCCGTGCAATCCACCCTGATCCTGGGCATCGGCAACAATCTGCTGACCGACGAGGGTGTCGGTGTGCACGTCGTGCGCTACCTCGAGGCCCACCATCCGGATACCCCGGGTGTAACCTATTTCGACGGCGGCACGCTGAGCTTTACACTCGCCGAGCCTATCGCCGAACACGACAACCTCATTGTCGTCGATGCGGCGCGGATCGACGAGGCACCGGGCACGATCCGCTGCTTCGAAGGCGCGGAAATGGATCGCTACCTGACCGGAAACCGCGCCAGCGTGCACGAGGTCGGGCTCATGGACCTGTTCGATATCGCGCGGCTGTCCGGGACCTTTCCGGATTGCCGCGCGCTGATCGGCGTGCAGCCGGCGTCGCTCGATTGGGGTGAGTTCCCGAGCCCCGAGGTCGCGCCGTCGATCGCCCGCGTCGCGCAGATGGCGCTCGCCCTGGCGGCCCGCTGGCGTCAATAATTATTGCCTAATATAGGGCGGCTCCCTTTGACCTGGGTCACGCTGCCGGGCGGCGAATCGGCTACCTTTAACACTTCCCAACGAACGGTGGACAGCGCGATGAGCGGATTGGACTCGATTTCGGTGCGTGTCGAGGGGTTCGGTGGCAGGACGCTGCGCACCGAGAACCTGCGGCCGCTGTTGCAGCAGGTCGAGCAGGCCCTGTGCGACCTCCGCGACAGCCAGCAGGAGGCGACGATCGACCTGTCGGCGATGCCGT
>JAAUYD010000312.1_pt1 | contig 16405 bp, 12 predicted proteins | sample 7278101 | NCBI WGS metagenome assembly JAAUYD01 (sample SAMN14350128, study PRJNA611818) | marine sediment metagenome | isolation source: surface marine sediment (0.6m) | place: French Polynesia: Moorea | collected 2018-08 | reverse complement strand
TGTCATGGGAAGAGACATCGAAGCGTGTTGTCGGCGATGCGGGTCACCATCCATTGGAAGGTGCTTGATTTCAATAGGAGTTTAGATTATATAACTTATAATTGAATGCACCGAACCAAACCGGATCATCGACCCGCCCCGATGAAGATGATTAAAACGATTTTATGCGAAGCGATTGGAACCTATGTAATACCTGCATTTTTGCGGCTTTTGAGCAGCTTGTGTGTTATACTGCTGCTTATCGGTTGCACCCAGCAGGAAGATGCTAAGGACGCAGCGGAGAGCCAAAAAACCCGTGAACAGGACGTCGTTCAGCACGGCGGTGTCTATCGCTATCCCCTGATGAATAATCCCAGCACGCTGGATCCAATATACCTGCAGGATGAATATGGCATTCCGATAGTGCGCCAACTCTTTGAAGGCCTGGTTCAGTTCGGTCCTTACCTCACCGTATTGCCGGCCCTGGCTGAGACCTGGCAGGTCGAAAACGGTGGTAGAACTTATCGATTTTTTCTGCGACCCGATGCCCGCTTTCACAACGGTCATGCAGTGACTGCGGAAGACGCGATATTTTCAATCTGCCGGCTTCTGCGGGTGAATCCAGCGCCGACCATATTGCCCCAATTGCTCAAAATCGAGGGTGCCACTGCTTATCGCAATAGACTAAACGATGCGATCCGGGGACTAAAGCGCATTAACGATCATGAATTTACGGTGACGCTGATTGAACCGCATGTCCCGTTTTTAACCGCTTTGGGCATGTACCAGACAGCCATTGTTCCTAAATTGGAAGTAGAAAAAAACGAAAAAGAATTCGGCAACTCTCCGGTGGGCAGCGGTCCGTTTCGATTCGTCACCTGGACGGCCGATGAGTCGATTCAACTCGATCGCTTTGTCGATTACTATGCCGGTAACGCTTATCTGGCTAAAATCCTGTACCGAATTTACCCCGGTGTAAATATTGATCGGGCGTTATCAGATTTTCGAACCGGGGGACTGGAAGAACTGCCGGTCTATGGCAATATTCGTCAGGTACTCTCAGAAGGAAAAGACTACCAGTGGTTTCATCGACCTTCCCTTGGCTTGCATTTTTACGGTATCCGAAGCGATCACCCCGTTTTGAAAGATGCTGCGTTTCGCAAGGCACTGTCTCTGGCCATCGATCGGAGAACTCTATCCCAACAAGTTCTCGACGGTCAGTTCGAGCCGGCGCGGTCCATACTGCCGCCGGGCATGCCCGCGCATCAAAACTTGGAAGAGCTGGTGTCCCATGATATAACCGCTGCCCGCAAGCATATGAATCAAGCCATGAAAGACAACGGGGGTGTTGCCCAGCGAATCGAAATTGTTTCCGCGTCCCAGTCCGCCTCTGCTCGCAAAGAACTGGACCATGTTCGCAACCGCTGGGAGCAGCTTGGATTAGAGGTGGATATCAAATTTATAACCGACTGGGGAGAATTCGAGCAGTATATCCAATCAGATGCCGTGCAGATCTACCGCTATGCTTGGATAGCCGATATGCCGGACCCGGACAACTTTTTATTTCCCTTGTTTGCATCCGACTCCCCCGCAAATTTCACCGGATTTCGTGACGACCGGATCGATCGAATGCTGGTTGAAGCCCGTGGGATCGTCGATCCGGTGCAGCGTGCAGAAATGTATCAGCAGATCGAAAAGCGAATTCTGCAAACCTGCCCCATCATTCCATTATTGTATCTGAGCATCGACCGCGTCTATCAACCCGAAGTACAAGGCGTCAAAATCAGTGCCCTGGGAGCCCACACCATGCCCCTGCATCGCATTTGGTTAAAGGGTCAATCCCACCAATAATTTTCTGAAGTTATTCGTTAATGCCCGGAAATACGCCGATGAGACTTAGCTTGAAAAGTCCCAGATTTATCCCGCTGCGGTATCGCTTTATCATCATGACCTCATGTATGCTGGTCTTTTTGTTAAGCACGCTGGCCCTGGTGATTGATTTTCTCCAAAGTCGCACTATCCGCCGTCAGCTGGAGGAACGGGGTCTGGCCATTGCTCAGAGCCTGGCTGCCACTTCCATTTCCGATCTGCTTACCTACAATTACGTTGCGCTTGAACGAACAGCGAATCGCGCAGCACAGGATCCTGATATCATAAGTGTGATCATTCATGACAAGGAAGGTAAAGTCGCGGGATTCAGCGATAGACCGGAATTGCAAAACACCTTTTTAGACGATAGCATCAGCCGCAACATCCTGACCTCACAACAGCCCATCATTCAACCCGTCTCCTTGCAAGCGGATGACCAGCCGGGATTGGATATCGCAGTTCCGGTATTTCCTCCGGGGAGCGGTGAGCGCTGGGGAACTGTTCGGGTACGACTGTCCCTTGCTGCAATGTACCTGCAGATCGGTCAGATAAAATGGGTGATCCTGATCATCGGTTTTATCGCTCTGGTCTTTGGGACCCTGGTCTCCACCTGGGCCGCCCGCCGAATCACCAGGCCCCTGGACAATCTGGTTCAGGTTACTCAGGAAGCCGCCCGTGGTAATCTGAGCCAGGAAATTCAGATCCACACCGGCGATGAAGTGCAAGTACTGGCATCCAATTTTGATGTGATGATCCGGGAAATTATCGCCCACCGGCAGCAGCTTGAAACACAGCTGCTGGAAATAAAACGATTGCAGCGCTATACTGAAAAACTGCTGACCACGATGAACGACGGCCTGCTCACCTTGGATATGACCGGAAAGATATCCACGATGAATCCAGCAGCAGGTCGGCTACTGGATATTTCCGGTGACCGGCCGGTAAAAGGCCAGCAGGCGTCCAATACGTTGATCAATTATCCGACGCTGAATGGTTATCTTGAGCAGGTCCTTGAACACCCCGGTGATCGAACCCCACAAGAAATCCAATTGTCGGGACAAAACAATGATCGCAGCATACTGATCAGTTCCAGCATACTGCGGGATCGTAAAGATCGACCCCAGGAGGTAATTCTGAATTTGCACGATATCACCACCCTGAAAAAATTGGAAGCATCCATGCGACAGGCCGAACGATTAGCAGCCCTGGGCACACTGGCCGCTGGAATGGCTCACGAAATCAGAAATCCCTTGTCTTCAATTAAAACTTTTGTCCAACTGTTGCCTCGAAAAATAGAAAAACGTGATTTTCTTGAAAAATTCCAGCGAACCGTTCCGCGGGAGCTAAACCGAATTAACGCCCTGGTAGAGGATCTGTTGGATCTGGCCCGGGTTCCCAAGTATGTATATCAGAGAACTCATCTCAAGGCTCTCCTGGAGCAGGCGCTGGACGCAACCGATGCACAATTGCAGGCCGGAAACATCCAGTGTTGTTGCGCTATTGCCGATGATATGCCGCCGGTTCGGGCTGATGCAGACCAACTGGTCAGAGCATTTCACAATCTGATTCGCAATGCAATTCAGGCCATGCCGCAAGGTGGTAAGTTGGATATCAAGGCTTCCTTTCACAGGGGCAATCCATCCCAAGCTGAACTGAGAACAGCCGGCGCTGACCGGGTTACTGCGGTTTTTGAGGACACCGGACCCGGCATTTCAGCTGCAGAAATAAAAAATATCTTCAATCCGTTTTTTACGACCAAAGATAAAGGCACCGGTCTGGGGTTGGCGATCACCCATAAGGTGATCACCGAACACGGCGGACAAATAGACGTCGAAAGTACTTTGGGAGAGGGCTCGCGATTTGTCATCCACCTGCCGGTTTGAACCGAACTGCCCACATTTCTGTACAGAGCGCCCTGATTCAGATGCAGATTTGATTGACTTTTCCTGCCGCATCACAGCAATCAAGCATTTTCAGAACACGTGCGATCCATACGCTTAGCAACGCCGTATCGACAAATTTTTGCCGATATTGCATAAATTCTAGTCATTATATGTACTTGAGGCATTTGCGAATCATGTCTCTGCTCACAAACTGCCTCCCAGAGACCACTCTACCAAGCGAAATCTCAGTAAAACAATTAACCCTAAATGGCATCTTTTTTGCTTAGGTTTTTAAATGGATACAAGTGTGTCGACTGCAAATTATCGTAACTATCAATCGCAGCGGACTGCGACACACATAATCTAATTGTATAAAGGGAGAAAAACCATGAGAAATTCGCAGGAAGATCCGATTTTTATCGTCGATGACGATCAGGGAATCTTAGAATCATTTGATGTGATGCTTGGAGATGACTATCATCTGATCATGATAGACAACGGCACGGAAGCCATCGAGCGGCTAGATGATCAGAATCCCAGTCTGTTATTTCTGGATCTAAAGATTCCGGGACGCAATGGTCTCGAAGTGCTGGCAAATCTTCGTGAAAAAGGAATAGACACCCAGGTCGTGGTTGTCACTGCACTGGCCCAGGATCAATACCAGGAAACAGCTCAAAAATACGGTGTATACAAATATCTGCATAAACCGCTGGATGTGGATGAGATTCAAGAGATCGCCCGCACGGTGCTGAATTGAGCGGTTAGAGAAAACGGGCCAACAGCACTTTTTTTGAGCTCATACTTTAGTTGAAAGCGCTTACGACCTCGGTTCCCAGTTTGTGACCATTGACACCATCGCTTTGGAGAAAATATACCGACATAACGTCCTAAAGATAAATTTGATATAAACTTTTTATATCCAAACTCCACTATTCTCAGCCAATTTGAGTCAATTCTTGGGTTGACATTACAATCTTCATTAATACAATACGTCTTGAGCTACATTTAGGGGGCCTGTTGGGATCTGATACCGCATCCGTAGCGCCCCAGTAAGTTGTTTCTCATCCCCAGATCTCACGATTCCTATAAACCTTGAATTCTTATTTGATCCGGCTCTCTAAAAGCGGATTCTTATTCTTTTCAAAGGAGGCAACTCATGAATCAGCGCGCGAAAGATTTGGCAGAACGCCTAACCACATTCAACAATGACATGATTTCATTTGTAGAAGATTGCTCTGATGAGGTTTGGCAAAAGGTCACCTCGGGTGAACAATGGCCCGTTGGGGTTGTGGCACATCACGTTGCCGCAGGACACTACGGCGTATTAGATTGGGCAAAAATGATCGTGACAGGGAAAGCGTTGCCGGAACTCACCATGGATGCGATTGACCAGATGAATGCAAAACATGCGGAGGAACACGTTAACTGTACGAAATCAGAAGTCGTCGGTTTACTAAAGCAAAACGGTTCATCCATTATTCGTTTCGTGGCGGAGCTAGATGATGAAAAACTTGACTGTACCAGCCATCTAGAATTGATAGGTGGGAAAATCAGTACCCAGCAGTTCATCGAAAACTTCATCATCCAGTCTGGAGGTGAACACTTAAGCAACATGAAAGGAGTGTCGGATTAAGGTTGCCGATATTAAAGGAGATTTACTTGGTGCAGTTTCAGCGGCAACCATTTCCCTGCCCATGGCTATTGGCTATGGCATCACAGCCTTTTCTGCACTCGGGAGTGACTTCATTCCCCAGGCGGTGGTAATTGGAATCAACGCCGCCATTCTCAGCTGTCTTTTCACGGCTGTTTTCAGTAGTACGCCCACCGTGATATCCGGGCCGAGTGCGGCGCTTACCATCGTCATCATTTCGGTTGTCTCCGAACTGCAGGCTGCCCTTGCGCCCTATATGCAACTGCAGAATTATAATGCTATGATTCTCGGATTAGTTGCACTTTGTGTGATCGTTGGGGCTTCCTTGCAAGCGCTTTTGGGCCTTTTCCGGATTGGTTCCCTGGTAAAATATGTTCCTTATCCAGTTGTTTCCGGTTTCATCAATGGCATTGTGGTTTCGCTCATTTTACACCAGCTGCCGATTCTGCTGGACATCGATATATCCTATAGGTTTTTTGATCTGATCAGATTGCTGTACCTGACCAATCCGGCTACATTGCTGGTAGGCAGTTTTTCTTTTGTTTGTGTTATCATCGCCAGGCGTTATTTCCCTATTTTTTCTCCTCCCCTGTTTGGTTTGCTGGCCGGGGTTGTTGCGCATTACATAATACATCCAGCATTAACCAGCACTGTTTCAGGCAGGGTTATCGGTGATATCAGAATCGACTTGGCAAGCACTGCATTTGTTGGCATCTCTTGGGATACGTTTGATTATAAGCTGGTGGGTTCAGTGCTTCCGGAGATGCTGTTTTTCGCAATCATTTTATGTCTGATTAGCTCAATCGAAACTTTGATGAGCTCGGCTGCCATCGGTTACCATAACGGTGACCGCTGCGACAGCAATAAAGATCTGGTGGGGCAAGGAATTGGTAATCTTGCTGCCGGAATTATCTGTGCTTTGCCGTCGGCCGGTTCCCTGGTCAGGTCATTTGCCAATTTGAATTCGGGTGCCAGAACCCGGTGGTCGGGCGTCTTTTGTGGTCTGTTGATCCTGCTCATATTTATTACGGCGCATCCTTATCTTAGCAAAATACCGCTTGCGGTGCTCTCGGGGGTGATCGTAGCCGTGGGTATTTCTCTTTTTGACCGTTCGGAGTTCGCACATTTCACCACGTCTCTTCGATCGAAAATGGTTACCCGAGAGGTGACATTAAATTTAGTGATCAGCCTGACCGTGATGGTACTGACCGCTGCGGTAGATCTCATCTTAGCGATTGTCGTCGGCATACTTATCACAACAGCGAACTTTGTAGTTAAAATGGGCAAGTCAGTGATCCGGCGCCGGTATTGCTGCAGCCAAGTACGATCTAAAAGAGTTAGAACGATTGATCAAACGAGGCTTTTGCAAGAACACGGCAGCAAAATTTTTGTCATCGAGCTGCAGGGACCTCTCTTTTTTGGCTCCGCTGAAGAGGTGGCTAAAGAAATTGAAAGATCGATCCAAGGTGCTGAATACTGCATCGGCAATATGAAGCGGATTAGCGAAATAGACGCTACCGGCGCCAAATATTTGCAGCAGATACATGAATCATTGAAAAAGCAGGGCAAGACATTGCTAATTAGTCACATCTGGGAAGAAACTCGACTGTGGAATTCATTGAGCTATGCCGGTATCATTGACGAGATTGGAAGAAATCATTTTTTTCAGGATTTGGACAGTGCATTGGAGTACGCCGAAGATCAAATTCTTTGTGGTGGATTGTGTGAAATTTCGGATCGGGAGTTCGCGCTTGCTGAAATGGACATCTTTGCAGGATTTAGCAAAAAAGAAATGGAAATAATGGCAGGCAGGCTCTCATCGGAGATTTATAATGACGGCGATGTGATTATCCGAAAGAACGACCAGGATAGGGATCTGTTTTTGCTGATACGCGGTATGGTCAACGTCACGTTGAAACTTAATAACCACCAACGAGAAATTCGTCTCAACACCATGAGTTCTGGGAATACGTTTGGTGAAATTGCATTACTCGACAACGAGCCCAGATCTGCCAATGTTGTCGCCGTTGGAGAAGTAGCCCTTTATCGATTGACTTACGATAATTTTATCGATCTACAAGAAAAAAAGCCCGTTGTTGCCAATAAGCTAATTCTAAACATGGCTTTGAATTTAAGCACAAGGTTGCGCTTGAGTACTGAAGAAATTAATGTTTTGGCAGAGAATTGAAGCCGTGTATATAAGAAAAGGAGGGAAAATCCCTCCTTTTCAATTGAGAAAAATCAAGTTGTCACCATAACTCTTTTTTTCTCCACAAAATCGGATTATCGCAATCCAATGATAGCGTGAGCATTTGGGAGTGCTTATGGAAATTGGCCATCCTGAAAGCCTCGTAACATTGGTTTTTCTGGCCGATGGCACAGCTAGTATATATGGAACCACCGTAAAGACAAAATAATTGAGCACATATGCAAAAAATTGTACTGCTATGCAGAAAAAGGCAGCAGATTCCCATCAGTGTCAAACCGCATCTTCTTTTTTTCTATAACGACCTCGAGATCACTGCGCTTTGCGAGTTCTTCTCGGTAGCCTTCCGAAACGTCAACCTCACTTAACAGCGCCGTATTTTTAATGCGCATGATTTTCAATTTATTGTTGGGGATCAACCCCACGCATTTTATGGCGATTTCAATAGCCTCACGATCATTTTTCAATGTTAGCGGGATTTTTCCCATTTCCGGACAGACACCGGTGATCGTATTGATGTTGAGGGCGTTCATGTCAATTTTGTCTAATAAGCGCTGGGTGATAATATCCACAATTCCGACGCCCACGGCATTGCCCTCGGACCCTTCGGTGAGATCGCAGACCATAATACGTTTGATTCTGGGGCTCGTCGGCTCTGCGGCGACCAGGGGCAACCCTATCCGACCGACGACCTTGGTATCGAAGCCGGTGCCGCTGATGTCTTTCCCCATTTCATCGATGATCAGAATGTCGGCCTCGTCAAAAGGCAGTGCCGGTGCGAATTGCCTGGCATTTTTAAACAGACTTTTTTCCATCTCTAATATGTCATCGGATCGGCCGATGCCAATTTGAGCGGTTTGGCCGTACCCGTTCTCAACAACTCCTACGCCGAATAAAACATTTGAGGATTGCATAATCTTGCGCGCCACAGTCAGGATGACTCTCGGATAGCCAAGGGATAACATGGCCTCGTGATAGGCCGCGGCACCTTCCTGTTTGCCCAAGCCGATAGCCATCATTTTTAGCAAGCCGCTTTCAAATTCGTGTTCAAATTCCGTGTGTTTTTTAATGCGATTGATTAGTACAATATGATCCGCTGCCGATGCCAATTTATCCAGATAAACGGTTAGATGATCCTCCGTTTTTCCAATCCGCATCACTTCAAGGGATGATCGGATGGGTGCCCCGACCTCTTCTTCAATAATTCCCAAATGTGCCAACACTCGTTTTTGACCGGCAGCCGTAGCGGCACCATGGCTTCCCATGGCCGGAATGATAAATGGCTCTAGTTTGAATTGCTTCAGATAACTGATGATTGTTTTTACAATCATACCGTAATTATCAATGCCGCGACTGCTGCAGGCTACCGCTATCGACTGTCCGGTTCTGATTATGGATTTCAGCTTCAAGTCGGCCAGCTGCGCAATTATTTCTTCAGAAATATTGTCCAGTTTCGTATTGTCGAAAGTTTGACTGACACGAATCATATGAGGATATTCCATTTCAGCTAGTCTCCTCAGTCGGCCCTTGTCGGGTTATATCTGAATTTAGGAGGATTTTTTCCAATAACCGTCACGGATAATTCGCATGGACAACTCGAGATGTTCCCGGATGGCTTTTTCAGCTCTGTTAATGTCACGATCTTTAATTGCTTGCATGATCGGGTCGTGGGTCGAAACATACTGATATGCCGTTTCAAAAAAATCTTTCTCAATGGTTAAAAAAACCTGCAATTGACTTTCCAATGTTCGCCAGATTTCAAGTAGTTTCCGATGACCGGACAATTCGCAAATGGTTTGATGAAATCTTAGATCTTCGGAAATCATTTGGTCTAATTTTCCATTCAATGATGCTTTCTGCATGGATTGGATAATTGTTTCCAGTTCTTTTATTTTCTTTTCATCCAGACTCTCAATCAGAATTCTTACCGCCAGTTCTTCTAAGGAACTTCGCAAGGAATAAAGTTCCTCCATGTCCTTTTCGGTAAACTGAGCTACGTGGGACCCCTTGAACGGTTTTGTTTGGACGAGTCCTTCTTTTTCCAAATATCGCAATGCCTCCCGGATGGGAAATCGGCTTATTTGCATCTCTTCCGCTAGCTGCATCTCGATCAAACGATCACCCGGTTTTAGCTTTCCGCATCGGATGGCCTCTCGTATTTCTTTTAGAACCTGATCCGTCAGCGTCGCACGTTTTTGCCTGGTGAATACTGGGGACATAACGTTTTCCAATTTTATAGAATAACACACACAACTAGATCATTTACATTGGTTCCGGTTGGCCCGGTGATTATCGCATCACCAATGGCTTCTAAGGTCGGGGCGATATCATGATCCATCAACATCCGAAAGAGGTCAACCCCCTTCTCTGCTGACCTTATCTTTGTCGATCCATCCGTAAGCGCCCCTGCCAATGATGTCGGACCATCAGTGCCATCCGTATCAAGGGCACAAATCACGATGGGATCTTTTCGATTTAAATCGAGACAGGCGCCAGCGGCAAGCTCCTGATTTGCACCACCACGGCCGGTAGCATCTGCTTGAATTCTGACCGCAGTTTCTCCGGTGGCAATCAATGTGCAGGGGGGGTGGATCGGATTGCCCGACAATATAATTTCATTCGCAATCGAGGCAATGGTGCGTCCCACCTCACGGCTTTCACCATTGAGAAGTGTAGTCAGCAAAACGGGGGTTAGTCCGAATTCCTTAGATTTTTTGGCTGCTGCCTGCCACAGTTCACGAGTTCTTACGACCATGCAATAATGCAATGGTTGGTTGGGGAATGACTTCGGTGTTTCTTTTTGTGGGGTGGGCGTGGAAAGGTAATCACGAATTTGTTCGGATACTTTTTCCCAAAGGCCGTATTTTTTTAGAACACTTACGGCGTCTGCCAGTGTGGTGGAATCGGGGCTGGTCCAGTCGGTATTCCATTCCATGCTGTCGGTCTTTTCATCTGAAACCGTCAGACTGATAACGGAGGCGGGCAGCATCCGAGGTGCCAACCGTCCGCCTTTGATGCGCGAAAGATGTCGCCGGACCGTCATAATTTCGGTGACATCCGCGCCGCAATGTACCAGCAGGTCGTTGATGGTGACTTTATCCTGAAATGATATTCCCTCAACAGGGTAAACTGACTGTGCCGAGACCCCGCCGGACATCAAACAAAAAACCATGTCTTCCGGTCCAACCTTTTCTGTAATTCGCCAGATTTCTTGGCCGGCTGCTAAACTGGAGCCATCCGGCACGGGATGGGCGGATTCGGCAACCCGGATTCTTGCCAACGTTCCTAGCTTTCCGGATAAAGGGCGTTTTTGCTCTTTTTTTATGGCAATAAACCCATCAGTGATGCGGTCGCCAAGGATTTCTTCCAGGGCAACCGCCAAAGGGTAGGTGGCTTTGCCGGCCCCAATCGCATAAATTTTGTTCACCTTATCTAGGTTGAAAACATCTTCGCTTACCTGGAGTCGATTGCCATCCAGGTGCACGTAGCGTCTGACAGCAGCAAGCGGATCTACCTGTCGGAGTGCATGCTCGGCGATATCGAGTGCTTTTTCCCGACCCCTTATAAAACCATGGGAAAGCAATTCTGATCGATTTTTAATCATCTATAGTTTTCTCCGGCATAAACCGCCGATGACCCCAGCTCCGTTTCGATCTCGATAAATCGGTTGTAATTGGCTCCTCTGTCGGAGCCACGGATACCACCGGTCTTAAACAAGCCCGCATTAAAGGCGACGCTGATATCAGACAGAATGCTGTCCTCAGTCTCACCGGATCGTTCGGACATCACCACGGTATAGTTCTTTTGGCGGGCAAAATTGACTGTTTCCAGTGCTTCTGTCAGGGTTCCGATCTGATTTACTTTGCATAGCGTGGCATTGGCGGCACCCAGCGCCAGCCCTTTTTGGATCCGCTTAATATTCGTGGCGAACATATCATCGCCAATGAGCAGATGATCGGCGAATTCCTGGGTCAATATCTTCATGCCCTCCAAATCATTTTCATGCAGGGGATCTTCGATGGAAACGATGGACGGATAATCACCTAAAAGTTGCTTGATATTCTCAATAAGTTCATCTCGTGATTTTTGAGATCCCTCATAGATATAATGGTCTTCTTCAGGATTATAAAAACCGGTTGCCGCAAAATCCAGTCCGTAAACAACCTTGTCACTATAGGCCGCGCGATGCACCGCCTCATGCAGCAAATCCAGCGCCTGACGGGTGGAGGATATTGGCGGCGCAAATCCACCATCTTCGCTACTGTTGGTCGCATTTTTGCCCAATTTTTCGAACAGTAAATCTTTTAGATGTGAAAAAATTTCACATAAAATCCGAACAGCTTCGCCAAAGGTTTCGGCACCAGTGGGCATCACACAAAATTCCTGAATATCAAGATCATTGCCCGCATGCAGCCCACCATTGATCAGGCTGGCCTGGGGTACCGGCAGCACCCGGGCATCTGTACTCAAGTATTTATAGAGCGGTAATCGGACAGCGACGGCCGCTGCTACGGCAACCGCAAGCGATACACCGAGAATGGCGTTGGCACCCAGCTTTGATTTATTCCCGGTTCCATCCAGCTCGAGCATTAAATAATCGATTTCCTGCTGCCGGGTGGCGTCCAAACCCTGTAGTTTCGGTCGGAGGATTTCATGAATGTTCTGAATAGCTTTCTGCACACCTTTCCCGCGGAAACGTGCATTTCCATCACGGATTTCCTGGGCTTCATGAGAACCCGTGGATGAACCGCAGGGGACATCGGCCTTCCCCCAGAATTTATGATCGACACTCACATTCACCCGGACAGTGGGCATCCCTCGATTATCAATGATCTCTAATGCTTTTATGTCAGTGATAGATGGCATCGTTTTTCATATTTTTAATTTTTTCTTAATAATTTTCTTGATTGTAAACGGTCAACAATTTACAATTAGATTCATCCCGTGTCAAGCAGTATCGTCGAGATGATTGCCTCGTCATTTCGTCAACAATTGGGCCATATTACTTGGACATACATGCTGCACTCGTAATCGCTTCCGATCCAAATATGAATCATTTTATATTTTAAACTATTCTCTATATTTCAATAACTACTTGATAAGTTATATTATATTCATCTTTCTTAACTTGGGCATAATTTTTGCTGCAGGGTGAGTTTGGGACAAATTTTAGCGGGATACGATTACAATCGGGATAGATTGGGATGTGCCTTTCATTTGAAAAAGCATAATAAGAAGGATACCACATGAAAAGAATGTCAAGAAGTGGTATTGGCACCACTGCGGGTTTTGGTCTGGGCGCATTTTCCAGAGATGAACTGGATTCCATTCACTATGCCACTTTGCAGATTTTTCAAGATACCGGCATCAAGGTGATGAATGAAGAAGCTCTGGAAATATTTCACGGCGGAGGATGCGATGTTGAGCGGTTCGAAGATTACGGCATTGTAAAAATTCCGTCGTATGTCGTCGAAGAGTGTGCCTTCTGGGCGCCGCACTCCATCGTCTATGATGGCCGCGATGCCGATAAGGATTATATCGCAGAGCCCAACCGCGTGGGTTTTACAACCTTTGGTGGGTGTATCAACGTCCTGGATCCGCATACCCGCAATATACGGCCGGCAACCAAAAAAGACTGCGGTGAAATTGCCCGGGTATGTGATTATCTGGATGAAATTTGCGTGGTTACCAGAAGCGTCAACTCAACGGATGTCCCGGAGGGGACTCTGTCCGTCCATAACCTGGACGCGCTGTTGAGAAACACCGGCAAACATATCTTTCTGGGCGTTGATTCGCCCCGCTCTTTGGAGGTCATGATTGAACTCGCTTCAGCGGCTGTTGGTGGCCGTGACAAGTTCATCAAACGACCGAATTTTACCGCCAGCATTTGTCCTTTGAGCCCGCTCATCCTTCCGGAAAATTCCTGCAACGTGCTGATTAATGCCGCCAGGTCGGGTTTGGGCGTCCTGCTGCTTCCCATGGCGCTTTCCGGCGGAACCTCATCCGCTACCCTGGCCGGTACCCTGGTCACCCACAACACCGAAGTATTGAGTTGCATTATCCTGGCCCAACTAACAAAAAAGGGGGCGCCCTGTACCTATGGTAGCACCAGCACCATTCTGGACTTAAGATTCGGCACCTCCGCCATCGGCTCACCCGAATACGGCATGATCAACGCCTCCATAGCCAAGCTGGCCCAATACTATCGTCTGCCCAGCTATGTCGGCGGCGGTGCCTCGGACAGCAAGATACCGGATATTCAGTCCGGGTATGAATTTACCCTCAGCGCCACCTTGAGTGCTCTGGCGGGCGGGAATATTGTGTTTGGATCTGGCGTTCTGGAACAGGGCTTGACGCTAGATTTTGCCAAGCTCGTTATGGATGCCGAAATGATCAGAATGATTCAGGTTGCCATAAGGGGCATCGAAATTTCCGACGACAAACTGGCGATGGATGTGATTCACGAGGTCGGACCTGGTGGCGCCTATATCACCCATGAGCACAGTCTGCGTTCCATGAGGAGTCAGTCCTATTCAAAGTTATTTGACCGCAGGTCGCGCAGTGACTGGATGGAAGCTACCGATGGGGCATCCATGCGGGAAAGGGCATATGAGGCCGCCATTGACATTATTCAAAATCATCAGCCTTTGCCGTTGCCGTCAGGTGCACCGGAAACCATGGACGACATTGTAAAAGAATTCGAAAAAGAGCTCGGTATCACGTAATAGCTTACCGCCGAGACAAAAAGACGAGAAGAAGATGGGATTTCCTTAGCCATTCAATATCTCATCACCAAATCCCTGTCAAAGCGGGGTCCACTTTTCGCTACAACCGGCATGTCCGGGTTAGGAGGTATAAGTATGTTGCGCAAACGAAAGGCCGGCATAGAACGCAATTCAGGATTCAGCCTGAATGTCATGACCGATGATGAGGCCCATGAAATTCATCTGGCCACCCTGGAGGTGTTAAAAGAAACCGGTGTCTTTGTCGAAAGTGAGGAGGCCCTTGAGGTGCTCGACGGCGGCGGCTGCCGGGTCGAGCGCAAAACAAAAGCCGTTAAATTCCCTGAGTGGGTGGTGGAAGATGCCATTCGCTCGGCACCGGCAAGCTTTATCGCATGTGGACGGAGACCCGAAGATGACGTTATTCTGGAGGATAATCGGGTTACCTTTACCAATTTCGGCGAAGGCATCATGTTCGTCGATCCCTACAGCGGTGAACACCGAGACACCACCAAGGCGGACATTAAAAAAGCAGCTCGAATTATCGACGCCCTGGAACACATCGAAACCTATGAACGTGCCATGTGCTCTCATGATAAACCCCCACAGGTCCAGGCCATTCATAACGCCGAGGCATCCCTGATCAACACCACCAAACACCACTGGCTATGCCCGGTGGATCGCGACCAAGCGCCTAAAATCATTGATATATGTGCGGAGATTACCGGGGGCAAAGACAAACTCAGGGAGCGCCCCCTGCTGACTTTTACTACCTGCCCCATCAGTCCTCTTAAATTACCGGTGCATCACTGCGAAATTATAATGGACGCCGCCGCAAACGGGTTGGCGGTAAATGTTATTGGAATGGCCCTGTCCGGTGCTTCCAGCCCGATCCATCTGGCGGGGACGCTGGTAATTCAGAATTGCGAACTCATGTCAAGTCTGGTGCTGAGCCAGCTATCCAGCAAAGGAACTCCCTTCATATATGGTAGTTCGACCTGCCCGATGGATTTGAGAATGGCAACGGCTACCGTGGGGTCTCCTGAACTTGCCATGATCAGTGCAGCCGTGGCAAGGCTGGCGCGGTATTATAGTCTGCCGTGCTTTGTGGCAGGCGGTTAGGGCGACAGCAAGGTGGTTGATGCCCAGTCGGGTCATGAAAAAACCATTACAAGCATGTTACCGGCGTTGGCAGGTGCCAACGTCATCTACGGATTGGGAATGCTTGAGATGGGAATCACCTTCGACTTGGCACAGCTTGTGCTCGATCATGAAATCGCCGCCATGATTTTACATTCGCTCGACGGGATCGTGGTCAATGACGAAACACTGTCGGTGGACGTCATTCGGGAGATGGGTATCGGTAAAGATTATATGTCCCATGAAAGTACGTTTAAATACATGAAATCCCAATCCCAGGCTCAAATTATCGACCGCAGGATGCGTGAGGACTGGGAAACTGCCGGTAGTAAGGATTCATACAAAAGCGCCCATAATAAAATGATAGAAATTCTGGAAAATTATGAGCCTCCGCCATTGCCGGCCAATGTTCTGGGTACCATTCAATCCATTGTTCAAGAAGCCGAAAAAGAGTTGGTGCCATGATACCAATTGTTTGGTGTGATCAACAAATGGATCAGTCGTTGGCTCAACCAGTAATAACCCAATATTTTGCTAATAATATTAATTATTAATTATTTCAATATGATAAAATTATAAACGAAAGGGGCCTTCATGTTGATTGATCCATAATTGGATCGATTTATTTTCTTGTTTGTAAATTTTGTGTTTTTTTATGACAGATCATCTCAATGCATTTTGCATTTTGGTTCCGGCTCATCAGAGTTGGATATTGTCAACTACAAGATACAAAGGAGGTGTCAACTTGAGACGCAACTTGCATGCCGGTAAACGGCAAAGCGGGGGGCTGAACTTGAAAATTTTTACCGATGATGAACTCGATGAGATCCATCTGGCCACCCTTGAAGTTCTGGAAAAAACCGGACTTCATTTTGGCGACGATGAGGCTTTGGAAATCCTGGACGGCGGTGGCGCCATCATTGACAAAAAAAATAAAATCGCCAAATTCCCCCCC
>JAAUYD010185878.1_pt1 | contig 16416 bp, 11 predicted proteins | sample 7278101 | NCBI WGS metagenome assembly JAAUYD01 (sample SAMN14350128, study PRJNA611818) | marine sediment metagenome | isolation source: surface marine sediment (0.6m) | place: French Polynesia: Moorea | collected 2018-08 | reverse complement strand
TACTGCGCGTAAGCCTCCTTGAAGCCCGGCGGCGTTTTCACCTCGCCATCCTCCTGGCGCTGGCAACCGACTTCATCGCCAACCGCGTACAGCGGTGCCACGATGTTCTCGGAAAACTTGCTGGCCTCGCCGAGGATCGAGTCGATCAGGTCCTGGTTGACCTCATCGCAATCCGGCAGCGTCTGGTAGTGCTTTTCAATATTCAGAAGGTCGCGCAGGACGAACTGCATGTCCCTGATTGGCGCTTTATACGTCGACATTTAGGCTCTCTCCAAGGCAGCAGGGGCTGCCGGACAAATTCAGCGTACATATGTACGCACAACTGTACCACCCGTCTGCTAGGATGCAACTCTCCGGATCACAGTTTGGCCAGATTTCCATGAACCCCGCAGTGCTCAAGGTCTCACGCAAGCAGCAAAAAGAGGAAACCCGCCAACGGCTCATCGATGCGGCCGCGGGCGCGCTGGCGTCCGGACGCAGCTTTGACACGTTGAGCCTGCGTGAAGTCGCGAAGCTTGCGGGTATTGCGCCGACCTCGTTTTATCGCCATTTCCACGACATGGAGCGTCTCGGGCTCGCAATGATCGAGGAGCAGGGTGAGTCTCTGCTCGAGCTGATGCACCGCGTCCGCGAACAGGCGTCAGGTGGCACGTCGCTGATTCGTGCGTCGGTTGAGACGCTGTTCGATCACATCGGCGACAACCAGGGAATCTCCCGAATGATCCTGCAGGAGAGCATGGCCCGGGAGTCCGCCTTTCGTGAAGCGGCGCATGGGCTCCTGGTCACATTGTCGGCCGATCTTGCCGAGTTCCTCGTCTGGGATGCGAAAGAGCGCGGCGTCCCTGTTGCCTACCCGCGCCTCGCATCGAATGCGACGGTCGCGATTCTATTCACGACCGGGATAGCACTGTTCAACACGCCGGCTGAACATCGGCAGGCTCACATTGAGGCGACAATTATCCAGCTGCGCATGCTCATGCGCGGTGCCGAGGCTATGGCACCCTCGAAGTAACGACTATTCGTTGTTGTCGTCCCCGTCCTGTTCGCTGTCTTCCATTTCACGGGCAAGCACGGCGGACGCAGCCGCAGTGACAAGCTCCTGGACTTTCTTCGACGCCTCGATGCCATGGCTGAACCAAGACCCGACGACCTTGTTCAAGTCAATGGCATCGATGTCGCTGCCTATGCGGTCCTTCAGCATCGACAGTGCTTCGTCCTGCAGGCCGGAGATATTCGGCAAGCCAAGTGACTCCCTGAATTCCTGGGGTGTCAGCTCGAATTCCACTCTGATTTTCATGGTCTCTGCTTCGCTTTGGGGCGACGCTGGCGCCGGCGTGGCGCGACGATGCCCCGGTGACTAAGGGCGAAAGTCCGATCTTAGCCTAACCGCCAAGGCAGTCAATTTTCGCGCCGCTTCCGCCTATTGGCGTTACACTAGACAAAACAAGACGCCGCCTGCAGAGCGCGCCCGAGACAGGATCAACCGATGCCAGAGCCGCAATCCGCCAGCCCATGGCCAGAACCGCCCGCAGAGTCGGTTCTGTTCCTGCTGGACGCAGCGCACAGCGTCGAACAGACATTGCTCGAGCAGTGGTACAGCTCGACGCGCGACGGGTCTGACGCGGCAAAGCCGGAGTCGAAGCAGGTGGCGCTGTCGGTCCTGTTCGGAAAGAAAGGCCGGCTCGAGGTGGGTGGTTTGCCGGAGTTTCTTGACGGGCCCGATGACATGCGGGTCGTACCACTGCGTGTCGTCTGGCTGCCGCCAAAATCGAGACGTCGCCCGGGCCCGCGCCTGCGCGACCTGCTTGCCGGCGACCCGCGTCATCCGCGGCGGTGGGTGGCGAGTACTATCCTCAAGCTGGACCCCGACAGAGCCCAACCGGTCGCAGGTGCCTCCGCGACGCTGGGCGAGTTGCGTGCCGCCTACGAAACGCTGCAGGAAGGCCGCGAAGCATCGCCGGAGGATGATAACTTCGCCGCGTTCGTGGTTCGACGCGCCGGTGTCGCTCTGGACATTGCGGAGCGTCGCGTTCGCGGCAACCGCTACAAGGTGCCGCACTACGTCGCTCACGGCGTGCGTTCCAGCCCGAAATTCCGCCGCGCCCTGAAGGACCTGTCGAAGGAACTCGGCGAGCCTGTGCACGCCTTGCGAGCTAGAGCGGACAAGTACATGAAGGAGATGATCGCGCAGCCGAACTCCTTCTTCATCGACTGGATGGGCAAGATCACGCGCTCGATCGTGTCGCTCGGCTACAGCAAAGAGATTGTTGTTGATCCCGCAGACATCGAGCGCCTGCGCAAGATCATGCGCGATCATCCAACAGCGCTACTCTGGACGCACAAATCGCACATCGACGCGGTTGCCGTCATATCGGTGCTCTATGAAAACGATCTGCCAGCGCCGCACTCATTCGGTGGCATCAATATGGCCGTGCCGGGTCTCGGCATAATGGGGCGTCGGTCAGGCATCATCTACATACGCAGGTCATTCCAGGACAACCCGGTCTACAAACTCGTCTTCCGCCACTATCTCGGCTACCTGATGGAGAAGCGTTTTCCGCTGACCTGGTCGTTCGAAGGCACGCGCTCGCGTGTCGGCAAGCTCATGCCACCCAAATACGGCCTGATGAAATATGTCGTCGAGGCTGCGCACGCCACGCATACAACTGACCTGCATTTCGTCCCGGTCTCGATCAGCTACGACCTGATCGGCGAGGCCAGCGAATACGCGAGGGAGCAGGCCGGCAAGAAGAAGCGCCCTGAGTCGTTTAGCTGGTTGGTCGGCTACCTGCGCAAGATGCGTGCCCCGAAAGGCAGCGTCTACCTCGATATCGGCGCGCCCGTCGCGATCAAGGGCACGACCCCGCCGCCAGATTCGATCGATCTGCACAAGATCGCCTTCGAGGTCGCGGTTCGTGTCAACAACATGACGCCTGTGACGTTCCCTGCGATTGGTTGCATGGCGTTGCTGGCGGCAGCACCTCGCGCGTTGACGCTCGATGAGCTTACCGAAGCCGTGCTCGAGCTGTTCGGCTGGCTGCGTGAGCGCAAAATTCGTATGACGAGCAGCCTCCACTACGGCGACGACGACGAGATTCAGGCACTCGCGAAGATCGTGCTGGATCGCAAGCTGATCTCGCGATACGACGAAGGGCCAGAGCCGGTCTACAGCATTGACGAAGACCGCTACCCGGTCGCGAGCTACTACCGCAACACGATCGTGCATTACTTCGTCAACAAGGCGATCAGCGAGCTTGCCTGGGCCAGCGTACTGGACCGTCGACCCGCGGACAGGCTCGATGCGTTCTGGACAGCAACCGACAGACTGCGCGATTTGCTCAAGTTCGAGTTCTTCTATTCGCCAAAAGACGAGTTTCGGCAACAGATTGACGAGGAGCTGTCGCGTTACAACGCGGACTGGCAGGAGTCGCTCTCAGGTACCCGCAAGCAGGTAACCGACTTGCTCGCCGGGATGCGGCCACTGATCGCACACGCGAGCCTGCTGCCGTACATCGAAGCCTACGGGGTCGTTGCCGGGGTTCTTGCGCAGCTCGAACCCGGCGCCGGTATCGACGAGAAGGACTGCGTCAATGCGTCGTTGAAACTCGGCCATCAGCGCTACCTGCAGCGCCGAGTCAGCAGCAAGGCATCCATTGCGAAGCTGCTATTCAGCAATGGCTACAGGCTGTTCAGCAACCTGGGCCTGACAGGTGAGGGTGATGCGTCGATCAACGGCAAGCGCGTTGCAATTGCGGAGGAATTCGAGCAGCTGTCCGCGCAGCTTGATGTTATCGAGTCGCTTGCAAAGGCGGGCGATGTGGGGAGGAAGAAGGCATGAAACTGAAAGCCGGACTGATGGGTGGCGGTTCCTGGGGGACGACGGTCGCCGCGCTGGTTGCACGCAATGCGCCTGTGACGCTGTGGGCGCGCAAGCAGGAAACCGTCGATGAGATCAACACGCATCACACCAACAAGCGTTTTCTGCCGGACGCCACCCTGCCGGAGCAAATGATCGCGACCACCGATATCGAGGAAGCCATTGCGGGCATGGACGTCATCATCATGGGCATTCCGTCGCAGGCGTTCCGCGGCGTGCTGGAGATGGTTCGGCCCCACATACGTCCATGGGTGCCGGTCATCAGCCTGAGTAAGGGCATCGAGCTTGAAACCGACATGCGCATGACCGAGATCATTGACGATGTGCTTCCCGGGCACCCGGCCGGCGTATTGACCGGGCCAAACCTCGCGCGCGAGATCATGGCCGGCTACGCGGCTGCGAGCGTGATTGCGATGGAGGACGAAGTCATTGTTCGCGAACTACAGAAGCTGTTTTCCTGCGGGTTGTTCCGCATCTATACGAACCATGATGTGATCGGTTGCGAGGCTGGCGGCGTCCTCAAGAACATCATTGCCATTGCGGCCGGTATGGGAGACGGGCTCGGTGCCGGTGACAACACGCGCGCCGGCGTCATCACGCGAGGGCTCGCCGAAATTACGCGGCTTGGCGTCGCGATGGGTGGCGAGCCGCAGACGTTTGCAGGGCTTGCCGGCATGGGCGACCTGATCGCAACGTGCACAAGTTCGCAGAGTCGCAATCGCACGGTTGGCTACGAGCTCGGTCGCGGTCGCTCCATCCAGGAAATCATCGACGAGATGTTTATGGTCGCCGAAGGCGTCAAGAGCGCACCGGCAGTTATGGCGCTCGCCGACAAGTACGGTGTGGACATGCCAATCGCGCGCGAGGTATTCGAGGTGGTGCAAGGCAACAGCACGCCGCAGCAGGCGTTCCGCGGATTGCTGCGCACTGCTGCTGGCGCCGAATCCGATCCAGGTTGAGCGGCGGGGAGAGTCATAGGTGGGGCCATTAGCGGGGGTCCGCGTTCTGGAAGTTGCCGCGATCGGGGCCAGCCCGATGACGGGAATGATCCTCGCCGACATGGGCGCTGACGTAATACGGGTCGAACGCGCTTCGCAAGACACGCCGATGACCCGCAGCGACCCGAGCTACCGCGGCAAGCGTTCGATCGCGCTCGACCTGAAGTCTCCACAGGGTGTTGATGCATTCTTGCGGCTTGCCGAGACGGCGGATGTCGTAACCGAGGGGTTTCGGCCCGGCGTCGTGGAGCGACTGGGCATTGGCCCCGAGGAGTGCCGCGCACGCAATCCGGCCCTGGTGTACGGGCGCATGACAGGCTGGGGGCAGGATGGCCCGCTCGCGCAGGCCGCAGGACACGACATCAATTACATCTCCCTGACCGGCGTGCTGCACGCGATCGGTACTGCGGGTGAGCCGCCAGTGCCGCCGCTTAACCTGGTCGGGGACATGGGCGGTGGCGGCATGTTGCTCGCACTTGGCATTCTTGCGGCGCTTTACGAGAGCAGGGCATCGGGGCAGGGCCAGGTCGTGGATGCGGCCATGACGGACGGCTCTGCACTAATGATGTGGATGTTCCACGGGTTCTCGGCGATGGGCTTGCACAATGTCGATCGACGCGGCGCCAATATCCTCGACGGCGGTGCGCATTTCTACGGATGTTACGAAACGGCCGATGGCAAGTACGTGTCTATCGGTTCGATCGAGCCGCAGTTCTATGCCCAACTCATCGAACTTGCGGAGCTGAATCCCGACAAATTCGCGCGCCAGCTGGACCAACAACGCTGGCCGGAGCTCAGGGTGGCGCTCGCTGAAGTGTTCAGGCAAAAGACTCGTGACGAATGGTGCGAGCTGCTCGAGGGAACGGACGTGTGTTTCGCGCCGGTCTTGTCGCTGCAGGAAGCACCCGAGCATCCACACAATGCGGCGCGAGAAACCTACGTCGACGTTGATGGACTCATGCAGCCCGCGCCGGCGCCGCGCTTCGATCGTACCCCCTCCGAGATTCGCCACGGCAATCGTCCGCTCGGCAGCGATACTGAGGACGTGCTTGTCGAAGCGGGTTTCGACGAGACGGAGATCGAGTCGTTACGGAAGTCCGGCTGCCTTACGTGACGTCACCCGGCGCCTGGGGCGCAAACGAGTTTTCAAAGACTTCTGCCGCGCGTCCGAGCACGACCTCGAGGAAGGCGGGAACGTCCGGAATCGCCTTGAATGTCCTGAACCCATAGTCGAGAAAACCGTGCAGCGACCCGTAGCCCATGGCGTGCGCCGGAGCGCGCATGGCGCGCAATGTGCCGCCGATCAACGGTACCCGGACCAGCTTGTCGAGATTCTCGCCGAGCTGGCTGAGGATATTGATGATGCCAAGGCATTCCTCAACGGTCGTTGCCGCGCGCAAAGCCGGCAGGTATTCGCTTTCCGACAGGGTACCGGGAAAGACGCCGTCTGCGATCAGGCGACGACACATGGCGAGGTTTATCTCGAGGACGCGCGAATTCATCTCGGCGCCAGCGGCCAGTGTTTGCAGCGCCATAGTCGGTAGCAGCCGGATGAAGATTGGCGCCGCTCGTTCGATGTCGCGGTCGCGGCTGGCAATGGTCGTGCCCGACAGGTCACTGACGACGAATTCGATCGCTTCTTCGTAACCTTCGTAATCGAACAGGTCGTCGAAGAAGGGCATCAGGTAATCGTGTTGCCAGGACGTCAACTGCGCGTAGCTCGCGGCCATGGCGCTGTCGTCGAGGTATTCACGGTGCAGCTCATTGCTGCGACGAATATGTTCGACGAAATGATTGGCGGCAGTTTTTCTTGCGCTGAGTGACATGGCTTTTGTGGTGGCCGGATTCTCGGCGGCCTCATCCTATTATATTTGTTGCTGTTTTGTGGATGCTCTATGCTGGCGCCACGTGATAGGTCCACTTAAACCCCCGTCCCATCAAGCAGCGTTGCCGGCCGAGAAGGTCGACAGCACGTATCGGCGCCTGCGCTACCAGGTCTTCCTCGGCATCTTCATCGGCTATGCCGGCTACTACCTCGTCCGGCGCAACTTCACGCTGGCAATGCCAAACCTCATCGAACTCGGCTATTCGAAGGCTGATCTCGGACTGGCACTGTCGGGTGTGTCGATTGCCTATGGCCTTTCGAAGTTCATCATGGGCAGCGTTTCTGACCGCAGTAACGCGCGTGCGTTCATGGCGCTCGGACTGACCTGCTCGGCCGGGGTCATGATTTTCATGGGGGTGGCCCCGGTGGCGACGAGTTCGGTCGCCATGATGTTTGCGCTGCTGCTGCTGAATGGCTGGTTCCAGGGCATGGGTTGGCCGCCGTCGGGCCGCGTCATGGCGCACTGGTTCTCACCGGGTGAACGTGGCACCAAGATGGCGATCTGGAACGTCGCGCACAACATCGGCGGTGGGCTCGTGGGGCCGCTGGCGATTCTTGCGATGGCCATGTTCGCCGACTGGCACGCGATTCTTTACCTGCATGGCTTCTTCGCGCTTGGTGTCGCCGCATTCATTCTACTGACGGTTCGCGACACCCCTCAGTCGCAAGGCTTGCCGGCGATCGAGCTGCACCGCAACGATTTCCCCAAGGCGTTCGATTACGACCCCGACCACGAGCACGAGTTCTCGGCGCGCGATATCTTCATCAAATACGTTCTGCGCAATCGCCTGCTCTGGTTCATCGCGGTCGCGAACCTGTTCGTGTACTTCGTGCGCTACGGCGTACTCGACTGGGCGCCGACGTACCTGGGCGAGGTGAAGCGGTTCTCTTTTGCCGATTCCGGCTGGGCCTACGCGTTCTATGAATTTGCGGGCATCCCCGGCACGCTGCTGTGCGGCTGGATGTCGGACAAGGTGTTCGGCGGGCGCCGCGCGCCAGCGTCGATCGTCTTCATGCTCGCGACGATGATCTGCGTTGTCGTTTACTGGCTCAATCCGGCAGGTAACCCGCGCCTCGACATCGCGATGCTGATTGGTATTGGCTTCTTTATTTACGGTCCTGTGATGCTGATCGGCGTCCATGCACTCGATCTCGCACCGAAGAAGGCAGCGGGTACGGCCGCCGGCTTCACCGGTCTCTTTGGCTACGTTGGCGGTGCCGTCGGTGCGAGCGTGATTATTGGTGCGGTCGTTGACCGCGCGGGATGGGGCGCAGGATTCGCCCTGATCGTGGGCGCGTGCGTTGCCGCGATGGCACTGCTCGCGCTGACAATGCGGAACTATCAGCACGCCTGATCGCACTAACCTGCGGTGAGGTACTTATCATGAGCGAAGCGATAAACGGCGACCTGTCGGCGAAAGCCGCTGTCGATACCAACGGGATGGAATGGGCGGCCAGTCCGAGCGGCACCGTGTTTCGCAAGCGCGTGCACCTGGTCGGCCCGCCCGAGTCCGGGCAGGTGACGTCTATTGTGCGTTACGAACCGGATTCGTCATTCCCGGCGCATGACCATCCCGACGGCGAGGAAATCCTCGTCCTCGACGGTGTGTTTTCCGATGAGCACGGGGATTGGCCGGCCGGGACCTACCTGCTGAATCCTGAGGGATTCCAGCACGCGCCTTTCTCGAAGGACGGGTGCCTGCTGTTCGTCAAGCTGCGGCAGTTTCCGGGTCGCGATCGCGAGCATCACGTCATCGACGTGAACGCGCTCGACTGGCAACCAACCGACGAACCGGGCATTGCGCACAAGCCGCTGTATGCGCAGGATGGCTTCGAAGATCGTATGCGCCTCGAGCGCTGGGATGCGGGTACCGCGCGGGAACAGGTGACATATGACGATGGTGTCGAATACTTCGTGATTGACGGAGAATTCGAAGACGGCGATGGCGGGTATCCGCAAGGAAGCTGGTTGCGACTACCGCCGGGCGGCGCGCATGCGCCGCGCAGCCAACACGGCTGCGTCCTGTACGTTAAACTTGCCGGCCACCATTACCTGAACGCGGCTGACGCCTAGAACAACCAGATGAAACGCTCTGTCCGCAACCTGTTCCTGTTGCTGAGTATCGGCCCTGCGACGGCCGCTGCGCAGGGCTATGGCTCGGTTGAGGAAATCGTCGTAACGGCGGCGCCGACCGAGGACCGGGTATCGCCACCGTCGCTCGTACTGGATCACGAGGCGCTGCAGGAATTTCAGCCAATTGCGACGGCTGATGTTTTCCGCAACGTCACTGGCATCTCATTGCGTACGAATTCGCGCGGCGAGTCCGTCATCCGCATTCGTGGCGCGGAGGAGCGACAGACGCTGGTTTTCCTCGACGGCGCGCCGCTCGCAACGCCCTGGGACGGGCGCGCGGACCTGGCGCTACTGCCGGCCGGGCTGATCGACCGGCTCGAGGTCAAGCGCGGTGTGGTGCCGATCGAATACGGCGCGAACGCAGTGGCCGGCGCTGTCGACCTGTTTACGTTCGTGCCAGAGACTGGCACCATGCTCCGTGCGGAGGCCCAACGAGGGTCGCACGGCAGCAGTAACCTCAATGCGCTTGCGGGTCTCGGGCTGGAGAACGGCTGGTCGTTCGTTGCCGGAGCTTCGAGTATCGAACGCGATGCGGAACGAATTGCCGATCGATCGAGTGTTGCCTTCGATCCGTCACTCAATAGCGAGCGTACCAACACAGATCTGTCCGGAAGGTCTGTATACCTGGCAACGGCGTACTCGGGCGATTCATATTTCCTGCGAGTTTCGCTGTTGCATGCGGACGTTGAACGCGGCGTTGCGGCCAAAGGGAACCTCGATCCGGCGATTTCGAACCCGCGCTTCTGGCGCGTTCCTGACTGGCACCTGACGCAGGCAACCCTGAACGGTTCGTGGGATATTTCCGAACGCGCTGATCTTCGTTTCACGGGCTGGCGCCAGTGGTTCGACCAGACGATCGATGCGTATACCGACTACTCGTACGCGGCGCTTGGCGCGCGCGAAGAGGGTGAAGACGACACGGTTGGTGCGCGCATGACCCTGTCATACGAATTTGATCAGGCCGCATTGCGCCTGGTATCGACGGCGCAAGAGAGTACGCACGACCAGCTCGAGTCCGAGACGCTCACCGGCGAAGCGGCCGACCTGCTGGCATCGCCGGAACTGCGTTTTCGTCAGCAGCTATTTACTGTCGGCGCCGAGGCGGATGTCCGCTTGACGGACACGTTGACGTCAACGTTCGGTCTTGCGAGAGATCGCGCCGTTACGCCGCTGACCGGTGACAAGCCCGCACAGCCATCGCTCTCCGCAACCGGGTGGTCGGCGGGGCTGCGCTGGGCGGCGGCGAACCAATGGACGCTTGCTGCAACGGTCGGGGAGCGAACGCGCTTTCCAACGCCGCGCGAGTTGTACGGCGCATCGCTCGGCAAGTTCCTGCTCAACCCGGATCTCAAGCCCGAACGATCGTTACTCACCGACGTGAACCTGAAGGCATTCCCAAGCGACAACTTGTCCCTGGATTTCGCTGTCTGGGCCAACGATAGCGATGACACACTGTCGCAGCGCAATGTCGTGGTTGATGGCGTCAGCAAACGGCAGCGCTATAACACGAATGGCTCGTTTACCTACGGTATCGAAGCTGCGGCAACGCTGTATTTCACCGACAACTTCCGAACCGAGTTATCGCTTGCCCTGCAGGATGGCGAAGTCGAACGCGACGAGAACGGCGACCGGCCCGTGCTACTGCAGCGCCCGGACGCACAAGCGCGTCTTGCGCTCGACTGGCAGGCAAACGCGCGTCTCGATCTGCGCGCAGAACTCATGCACACAGGCAAGGCTTACGACCTCGATGACGATGGAGTACTGGTGGAACTGCCGGAATCCACAGCCTTAAACCTGCGGGGCTTCTTCCAGGTCGCCGAGTGGCGGGGCCGCGATGTGCAGGTTACCGCGTCAATCGACAACCTGACGGATGAGCTGGTACTTCCCCAGCTCGGGTTGCCCGCCCCGGGACGCATGTACCGGGTCGGTATTCGAATCAACTGACCTTATTCTACGGCCACCTGTCCGGCCAGCTTCCTGTCACGCCCGAACAGTCCCCGAATATCTTCAATGATGACGGCCACGGCCGGCGTCACGAACAGCACCAGGAATCCCGAGATCAGGATACCGAAGCCGAGGCTGACGCCCATCGGGATCAGGAACTGGGCCTGAGGACTCTTCTCAAAGAGCAGCGGGGCGAGGCCGAGGGCGGTGGTCAGCGTCGTCAGCAGGACCGGCCGGAAGCGACGGGCCGATGACTCGGCTGCGGCCTGGATCGGTGTCATGCCGCTCTCGCGGTACTGGTTATACAGGTCAACAAGTACCACAGAGGCATTCACCGCGACACCAGCCAGCGCGACGATACCGAATATTGAAACGAACGACAGCGGGAAACCAAGCACGAAGTGACCGAGGATGGCGCCTGCGATGCCGAGCGGAATGGCCACGAGAATCGCGAGCGGCTGTATATAAGAGCGTAGCTGCGTTGCAATCATCGCGTAGATAACCAGCAACACGACGATAAAGGCGCTCGCGAGGGCTGCAAGGTCTTCGTTCTGCTCACGCGTCGATCCGGCGCGCACCCAGCGCAGTCCAGGATACTCTGCCTCGAGAGCGGGCATTACGGCACTGACGATGGCGTCGTTCGCAAGGTTTGGCGTGGAAAGGGCTTCGTCGACGTCGGCGCTGACTGTTACGACGCGTCGGCCGTCAATGCGATCGATAGAGGAATAGGCGCGGCTTTCCTCGACTCGAGCAACGGTGAACAGCGGCGCGCTCTCGCCGTTGGGCAACTGCACGCGGAAACTATCGAGCGCATCGAGACTCGAACGCGCTTCTTCCGGATAGCGCACGTAAACGCGAATCTCCTCGCGTCCACGCTGAATACGCTGCACTTCCTCACCAAAGAAACCCTGGCGGACCTGGATAGCAACATCGGCTTCGCGCAGACCGGCTGCACGCCCGGCCGGCATCAATTCGAAGACGAGCTGGCGTTTGCCGAGATCGAAACTGTCTTCAATCTGGTTGACGCCATCGATCGCGCCAAGGCGGTACTTCATGTCATCGACGGCCGCAATCAGCTGCGCTTCGTCCTGGTGTGCGAGCTCGAACTCGACATCGGCGCCGAAGCGCACGAAGCTCGAGCTGAAGCTGACGCGCTCGGCGCCCTCGATCGCTCCCACCGCGCTGCGCCAGCGGCGCTCAATGTCGGCGGCGGTCGTCTTGCGCTGCCCGAATGGCGTCAGCTCGATGCGAACCTGGCCGATGTTCTCCTGGCTGGTAAACGAATTCTGCGCGCCCGGGCCGCCGTTTCTGGAAGCCTGCCCGCCCGTCGTTGACGTGACCGATACGAACAGCGTCTCTCCAGTCTCGTTGCCAATCGCCTCGGCAACCTCATAGGCGCCATCAGTGATTCGCCGAATCGCGGCATCAGTGCGCTCGAAGGGCGTGCCTTCCGGCATCGTCACGGAGGCCGAGATGTTGTTGCCCTCGATGACCGGGAAGAAGATAAAGCGGACCTGGCCGTTCTTGACGAGCCCTGTGCTCAGAATAAAGAACGCAAGGGCAAGAGCAGCTGTCGCGTAGCGCCATTTCGCAGCGAATGCGACGCCTGGCAGGACGAGGTGATCACGCACGTATGCGACGCCGTCGGCAATTCGTGACTGCGTCTTCTTGAGCAGCCCTCTGGACCATTGGCCCCCGTGACTGAGGTGCGCGGGCAAAATACAGAACGCCTCGAGCAGGGAGACGATCAGGACGCTGATTACGACCAGCGGAATAGCGCGCGTGATGTCGCCGAATGTACCGCCCGTCACAAGCAATGGCGCGAACGCAGCCACGGTTGTCAGTACGCCAACGAGAACGGGCGCAAGCATACGCTTCGCGCCGCGGGTCGCGGCCTCTTCGCCGCTACTGCCCCGTTCGCGTTCGGCATCGATGTTCTCACCGATGACTATGGCATCGTCGACGACAAGTCCAAGGACGATGATGAGTCCGAATAGCGACACCATCGTAATCGTGACACCGAGCGCGCCAAACAGCATGAAGCCGCCCATGAATGCAGTAGCGATACCCATGCTGACCCAAACCGCGAGCTTGAGGTCCAGCATCAGCACCAGGAACAGGAATACGAGCGCAAAACCGAAGGCGCCGTTTCTGAGAAGCAAATTGACGCGTTCCTGCAGGAGTTTCGTTTCGTCGCGCAGCTGCACCAGCTCGATGCCAGGTGGCGGCGTGTATCCCGCCAGGAACTCGTCAACCGATGTCTTGACCGCGAGTACATCTTCGGCCTCTGCACGATCGACGCTGACGAAGACTGCCGGTCGACCGTTGTAGTCATTGCGGAGCTCGGCACGCACGAAGCCATCGCGAATCGTTGCAATATCGGACAGCCTGATCACCGAGCCGTCCGGTCGGGTAAGCACGACAATCGATTCGAATTCCTCGCCTGTCTGGCGCTTTTGGTTAGTGCGCAGCAGGATTTCGCCTGAACCAGAGGTAATCGAACCCCCTGCGAGATCGAGCGACGAGCGGCGCACGGCGTTGGCCACATCCGAGAAGGTCAGGTCGTAGCGCCTCAGGTTGGCCTCGCTGATTTCGATAGAGACCTCGAGGTCTCTATCGCCCTCGAGGGAGACCAGCGAAACGCCCGGCTGCGTGAGCAGGTCGCGCTCGATGCTCTCGGCAGCTTTGCGCAACGCCATCGCATCCACGTCGCCAACGACGGCGAGCGTCACGACGCCACCCGTTGGCTTTGGCGCAACGACGGACGGTTTTTCAGCATTTTCCGGCGGGAACTGGCTGAGACCGTCAACGGCTGACTCGACGTCATCCTTGACCTGGTCGAGATCCGCGAAGTCACTCGTCTCGATCGTGATTCGACCGTAATTTTCCGATGCCTTCGACGTGACGCGCTTGACGCCGTCAATACCAAGCACCGCCTCTTCAACGCGACGGGTTATTCCTTCCTCGACCTCGGCAGGCGTAGCGCCCGGGAACGGCACGGCAACCACAACCGTGCCCGGCATAATCGTCGGGAACACCTGGCTCTGCAGATTCGCCGCGGACAGGATGCCGCCGACAATCAGCACGACCATAAGCAGGTTCGCCGCAACCGGGTTGCGGATGAACCAGCTGATCAGGCCAGTTTTATTGCTATCGCGCAGCATTGGCCGTCCCGCCCGATTGCTTGTGCCCGTCCGGCAGCGCTATGTCCACCTGCAGGTCGTCTCTGGCGTCTGATGGCGGTATCGAGACGACGCCATCGGCGAAGTCGAACGCGTTGATGATCAGTTCCGAATCATTGTGAGCGAGTATCTCGACGCGCCGCGCGGCCAGCCTGTCGTCCTCCACGACCCAGACCTGGTCGCGGGATGTCAGTGCCGCTGACGGCAGGCGATAGGTTTCCTCGGATGCGGGGCCCGTGATGTCCACCGTGACAAACTCGCCCAGAGTCAGCGCGGCGATCTCGTTGCTTTGCAGGTAGAGCGTGCCGAGACGCGTCTGCTCGTCGAGCGAGGCAGACTGGCGAACAACCGTGCCGACGATAGTCGGCTCAGTCGGAAGCTGCGGAGTAATGGTCGCGCTGCGACCCTCCGGACGACCAATGCGACGAAGTTCGTCTGCGGAAACCGGTACAGCGATCTCAAGGCTCGCGATCGAGAACATCCGACCGACCGACGCGTTACCGCCAACAACCTGGCCAACGTCGAGCTGCGTTTCGAGAATTCGTGCGTCGAACGGCGCTCGCACAATTGTGCGCTCGAGGTTCAGTTCCGCAGCCGCTTTCGCTGCCTCGCCACTCTGGATGCGGGCTTTCGCCGCTGCGATCTGCGGCACGCGGGCCGTCAGGTCGGGAATGGGGCGCTCGGGGAAACGTCCCTGCCAGATTTTGCGCTCTGCTGCGCCCTCGGCTTCCAGCCGCAGCAGGTCGCTGCGCGCAACCTCAATTTCGGCGAGCGTTCGTTCAACCGCGAGCTCATAATCGGCCGGGTCGATAACGAACAGGATCTCGCCCGCGCTGACACCTGCACCGGGCCGGAAGCGGTCCGATACAGATACGACCTTGCCGGATACCTGCGGAATGATGCTCGTGACGGTCCGGGCTTCGACAACCCCGTTCAGAGCCACCGTTGGCTCGAACGGTTGGGCCGCGGGCTGCACGACCGATACCTGGACCAAATTCCCCTCGGTGCGCGGCGGCACAAACGTACCGTCGGGCTTCAGTGATGAGGACAGCAGCACCGCGCCGCCGACGATGGCGACGACGAGTACCAGCTGCAGGGCACCAGCATACTGTTTGATGAATTTGCTCATATTTATGCACGGATCCGAAATCTAGGCTTACAGCATCGGCGATTTCCCGGTCTGTGTGTGTTTCGCCTTGTAACAATATTGCGGTATCGCCTTTGCGCCGGCTTCGGGGTTAGTATTGCCGTCCTCCCTGAACCCCCCGAAATACAAGGCATAGAGAGACTCAAGGCATGAAAGACGTCGTAATCGTAGACAACGTACGTACCGGGCTGGCGAAGTCGTTTCGCGGCAGCTTCAATCTGACCCGCTCCGACGACATGGTGGCGCACGTGATCGATGCGCTGCTCGCGCGCAATCCAACAGTCGCCCCGGACGAGGTCGAGGACGTCATTGTCGGTATTGCGGACCAGGTTGGTGAGCAGGGCGGCAACATGGCACGCCTGTCGGTTGCGCTGTCCAAGCTTCCGATCACGACGGCCGCATCGACAATCAATCGCTTCTGTTCGTCAGGTGTCCAGTCGATTGCATTCGCAGCGACGCAGATTGCCTCGGGACAGACGCAGGTCGCGATGGCCGGCGGCGTCGAGTCCATCTCGATGAACCAGCGCCAGAAATCCAGCGAATACGAAATGAATCCGCGCTTGCTCGCCGAGAAACCCGACATCTTCATGGCCATGGGCAACACGGCCGAGGTTGTGGCGCGCCGCTACAACGTCACGCGCGAGGTTCAGGACGAATACGCCGTGCAGAGCCAGGCGCGCTATGCGCATGCAGTGGAGCAGGGCTGGATTGCTGAGGAAATCGCACCGATGGCGGCCACGATGTTGACGATCGACAAGGAATCCGGTGAGCAGAACAAGGTTGACGTCGTGGTCGAGCGCGACGAATGCAATCGGCCGGGTACGACGATCGAGGGGCTGGCCGGCCTAAAGCCCGCTTTCGAGGAAGACGGCACCGTAACGGCCGGCAATGCATCGCAACTTAGCGACGGTGCGTCGATGACGCTGCTCATGAGCGCCGAGCGCGCCGAGCAGCTCGGACTCGAGCCGTTGGGTATTTTCCGCGGGTTTACGGTTGCGGGGTGCGAGCCTGACGAAATGGGTATCGGCCCCGTGTTCTCGGTGCCACGCTTGCTCGATAACGCCGGCCTCAAGCTGGGCGACATCGACCTGTGGGAGCTGAACGAGGCCTTCGCGTCGCAGTGCGTTTACTGTCGCGATGCGCTCGAGATCGACAACGACATCTACAACGTCAACGGCGGCAGCATCGCCATCGGGCACCCGTTCGGCATGACCGGCTCGCGCATGACCGGCGCACTGCTGCGTGAACT
>JAAUYD010055781.1_pt1 | contig 16416 bp, 13 predicted proteins | sample 7278101 | NCBI WGS metagenome assembly JAAUYD01 (sample SAMN14350128, study PRJNA611818) | marine sediment metagenome | isolation source: surface marine sediment (0.6m) | place: French Polynesia: Moorea | collected 2018-08 | reverse complement strand
GACACGATGAGCCTCCGCTCCATGCATTCCCTAATAATGGTTGGACCGGAAGAGCCAATTACCCCTCCGGTCCCAATTGTTTTAACATTTCACAATCACTAACACGGACTTTTTTTTATTTGAGTACGCCTTTTTCTTTAAAAAACTTCTCGGCACCAGGATGCAGGGGAATGCCCATCCCGACCAATCCGTCTTCCATCTGAATATTTTTGAACTTATCGTGAGCTTTGCGCAGCTGCTCGAGGTCGGAGTACATGGCATTGACAATGGCGTATACAATCTCCGCTTCAAGGTCGGCTCTGGCCGACAACATGGCCATTACCGATACGGTATTGATGTCCCCATCGTTGCCTTTGTAAGTGCCTCCCGCGACGGTTTGCTTGGCGTAAAAAGGATACTTTTCGATTAATTTATCCACATTTGCTCCCTCGATGGGTACAATCGCGGTATCCACGATAAGTGCCGTATCCATGATAACAGCCGCCCCCACAGCCACGGTAAAAAATGCAGCATCCAGACGGCCATCTTTTATATAATCAGCGGATTGTGAGGCGGTAAGTTGCTCAGCCTTGGCCAGGTCTTCCACCTTGAGGCCCCAGGCTTCAAGGATTTGTTTGGCGTTTTCCGCCGTGCCAGAGCCCACAGGGCCAATGGCGACTTTTTTACCTTTTAAATCGGCCACCGAGTTAATACCGCTGTCTTTGCGAGATACCAGTTGAACGTGTTCCGGAAAAAGGGTGCAAACACCTAGTAAATTCTTGACAGCATCATCAAACATGCCTTCCTTGCCGTTATGAGCATAGGAGGCAATGTCATTTTGCAAGATCGCGAAATCGGTATCGCCCTGACCAATGAGTTTGGCATTGGCTACGGAAGCACCGGATGATTCGGCTGTCACCTTGATGCCTTGTTCCTTTAAGTGTTTCCATGCAATCCGGGATATGGCACCGGCCATTGGAAAATAGGCCCCGGTTACCCAACCGGCAGCAATGGATACATACCGTCTTTTAGCGGCCTCGACGTTCTTAATTGGAAGCATAAAAGCAACCATTAGAATCACTAACAGCGTACAGACCAACCATTTTCTAGATTTCATTTGAACCTCCCATCCTTTTTGTTTGACGCATATGACCTCCGGCCTTGGGTTAAGCCAGGAGTGCCCTCCTCTTATTTATGTCTGTGTCAAGATATTTTATTGTACAAAAGACGCATTTGGTGGTGATATTTGGAGGTTGCCTGGGGGTGAATGGTAACATTCGAGATAATCTCCCATTAATTGTTTATCCGGTACGGGCAACGTAAGCTGGTTAAATTAATTACCGGATCAACCGGTGAATGTCAAGTAGGCATCGAACAGTATTTATTATTAAATACAGAAGGTTAGTTGTGCTATCGGTTTCAGAGGCAACTTGTTGCCGGTAACAGGCGCAGGCCAATTGTCAAAATCCTACGGCTTGATCGTCCTTGCGAAGATCAGATGCGGCACGATAACCGCTTAGCCTTTCTGCGGTGTTGATTGCACCGATATAAAATTAAAGAGGTTCTCGATACCACCTTTAAAGGGTATGGCATGTCACCGGTATCAGCCGGGACATCATCGCCGGATACGAAAAAAAGTATGGTTATCACCTGGAGAGCGATATTCCTGTCCGTTTGTTACCTGAAATTCCTGGTCCGGCCTTAATCATTCATGACAAATGCGATGACATCAGCGCTTTTGAAGATACCCAGGATGCGGTGAGAGCCTGCTCCACTGTTCGATTACATACCACCACATGGCTCGGTCACAAGCATATTTTAACAGAAGATACTGTCGTTGATCTAGCGCTGGCTTTTTTAGAAGTGCATCTTGATAATCAGCCTTTCAAAGAGATGACATTTGATAAAACCATGGGTGAAAGCATTTCGGTACAATGAGGTTCGACCCATGAAAAATTAATGTCGAACTTTCTATCTCGGGGCCCGCCAATCATTTTACAGAGATAAACTGTTTTTTATCTCATATTTTTGTTAGACTTCTCTAGATACCATAATTTAAGAACCCGTGACATTCGACGATTGATCGCGGACTTTGGTTTAAAAATAGCAACCTATCGAAAAATTAATGTTCTGCATTCGAACAGAAACAGGTTCGTACCAGGTAGAGGCGCAATGGTTGAACAGCCAAAGGAATTGATCCGAAATCTTCGCCAGATCGTTGGCAAAGAAAACGTCTTAACATCCAGGACGCATAGCGAGCTGTACAGTTACGATGCCTCTTTGGCCCGTGGAGGCCCAGACCTCGTGGTGTTTCCGGCGACAACCAGCGAGATTTCTCAAATCGTGAAGGCGGCTCATAGGGCTGGCGTGGACTGGGTGCCCCGGGGATTCGGCACCAATTTGTCCGGCGGAACGGTGTTGCCTGGATCGGGGCTTGTGGTGGGGCTTACCCGATTTAACCGTATTTTAGAGATCAATCCAAGAGGACGCTATGCGGTGGTCCAACCCGGTGTTACCAATCTTGAATTGCAAACAGCATTGGCCGATGTTGGGTTTTTCTTCGCTCCGGACCCCGCCAGCCAAAAAGTTGCGACCTTGGGTGGGAATGTGGGCGAAAATTCAGGCGGTCCTCACTGCCTGAAATACGGCGTTACCACCAATCACATTCTCATGTTGGAGACTGTGATGGCCGACGGCCGGATCGTGCAGTTGGGGGCGCCGGCGCTTGATCCGCCCGGTTACGATATGCGGGGGGCATTTATCGGTAGTGAAGGCACCTTGGCGATTGTAACGGAAATGATGGTGCGGATAATGCCCAAACCAGAGATGGTGATTACGCTGTTGGCTGTGTACGATTCGATTGTTGATGCGGCACGATCGGTAGCCGACATTACCGCCGCAGGCATTGTTCCGGCCACTCTTGAAATGATGGATGCCACTGTTATTCATGCCGTTGAGGACAGCTATGCCTGCGGATACCCACGGGATGCCGCTGCCGTCCTGATCATTGAAGTTGAGGGTCCGTCAGCGGGACTTCAAGACCAATCTCGACGCATTCGGGATTTGTGCCATCGCAACAGATGCAGAAACATCCGGCAGGCCAAAAACGATGCCGAACGTGATCGACTTTGGGAAGGACGCCGTGGCGCTTTTGGTGCCGTGGCGCGACTGGCTCCCAACTACTTGGTTAATGATGGCACCGTCCCCCGGGATCGGTTGCCGGAAGCACTGGCAAAAGTGGGCGCCATTGTACGGGATTTCGGCTTTGACCACGGCAATGTCTTTCATGCCGGTGACGGTAATCTTCACCCGCTGATTTTCTTCGATTCTCGCGATGCCGGGGAGCTGGAACGGGTCGAGAAGGCCGGCTGGCAGATCATGCAGACCTGTGCGGATTTGGGCGGAACCATCTCCGGTGAGCATGGGATTGGCCAGGAAAAGCTCGACGCCATGCGCATGGTGTTTAGCGAAGCGGACCTGGCAGCCCAGCGCAGGTTGAAATCGGCTTTTGATCCGGATCATCGGCTCAATCCAGGCAAAGTGATTCCAGCACCGTTACGTTCCGGGGTTCCAGACCCATACCCACCGGACTCTCCCTGCCGACCATCTTATGATGTCGCGGGCGAATACCATCTTCAAAAACAAATCAAAGCGGCCATTTCCAAACCTTCGGGGCTGCTTCCTTTGGGTAGCGGCTCTTTGCGCAATTTCGGCAATAGGGAAAATAGGCCCCTGGAAGTAATCGAGAGCCGAACCCTGTCCGGGATCATAGAACATAATCCGGCCAATCAGGTGGTGACGGCCGGAGCGGGGATGCGTCTGGCTGAGTTGCAGCAATTTCTGGCGGATCACAACCAGTGGCTCCCCTTGCGTCCGCCTCTGGCAGGAACGTCCCATACCCTGGGTGGCATTGTTGCATTGGCTCATTGCGGTCCGGAGCGGTTCTCTTACGGCGCTCCCCGCGATCTGATACTGGGGCTTCGGTTTATCAGCGGAGAGGGAGAAATTGTTAATGCCGGTGGCAGGGTGGTTAAAAATGTAGCCGGCTACGATATGACCCGCCTGCTGACGGGATCCGCCGGCACGCTGGGTCTGATTACCCAGGCCACAATGCGAGTGGCCACCCTTCCCGAACAATGTTATGTACTAAAAGGATGTGGAGCATTAGCCGATTGCTGCCGCATTGCTATGGAGCTGCCGGCTTCAAACAGTCCACCGGTTTTTACCGTTGGCTTGCCCAAAGCAGAAGCAGGAAGCCATGACTCGTGGACCTTAGGTGTGGGATTTGAGGGGTTTGCCCCGCAGGTGGATGATCAACTGGACCGGCTGAGCAGTGTGTATGAAAAATATGGACTAACGGTCAGCCCCCCTGAGCATTACGATTGCTATGAGGGTTGGATCGGTCATCAGTGCGCCAATCTGATTCAGCCAGATTTTTTGTGCCGTATCCATTGCCGACCGGATCGGTTACCGAATTTATTAGCGCAGAGTGCCGAATCCCTGTCAAACCCCGTTGCCTGGGCAGATTTCGGTAGCGGCTGCCTGTGGGTGACGTTTGATTCGCTGGAGGTCTCGGAATGGCGGTTGTTAACACATATGGCCAACCGCCATCATGGGCATGCAGTGCTGGTCAAGGCCACCGACAAATTCAAACGAGACCATGACGTTTTTGGACCATCGCGAGCAAGCTGGACCATCATGCGCCGCATCAAGGCCGTGCTTGATCCGCATCATATCTTCAGTCCCGGCCGTATGCCTGGAAGGATATAAACTTGAGCCGCTTGACGTTGCTTTAGGAGACTGACGCGTTGACGAACAGACCACCTGAAGATATTGCTGCCAAATATGATGAGATAGCCCACTGCAACAAATGTGGATTCTGTCAGGTCGCGTGTCCGATTTTTAGAGCTACCGGGATTGAGACTGGCGTAGCCCGTGGACGGTTGGCCACCCTGAGGGCGATCATAGAGGGCCGTCTGGATTGGTCGGATGAAATCGAGGGGCCTTTATACGACTGCCTGCTGTGCGGGGCCTGCACTGCCAACTGCTTTCCGGCGCTTCCCACAGCGGATCTGTTGGTCAATGCGCGGGCAACTTATTTATTGCAGGTTGGACGAAAATTCCCTCACCGCTTGCTCTTTGATCATCTACTGCCCCACCCACAGCGGTTGCAATGGGCGGCCAGGGCGCTGGCCCTGGGAAAAAACAGCGGCATGGCCGACGTGGCCAAAGCTTTGGGATTGCTGCGGGTATTTGGCCGTAACTTGATACAAGCCAACGATTTAATCGAAACCATGCCTGTTCGAGCCTTTCGCCAGAGATACATACCCGGCCAATATACGGGCGATGGCCCGGGACCGAATGTCGGCTATTTCGTCGGATGCGGTATTGATTGCATGCAAACCCGCGCCGGAAGCGCAACTTTGTCACTGCTTCGTCGTAGGTACCGAAGTGTCACAGTGATGGATAACGCCTGCTGCGGTATGCCGGCCTGGACATATGGCGATCTGTCTGTTGCGCGCAAACTGGTCCTAAAGAACCTGTCAGTATTAGCAACCTCAGATGTCGATATGATTATCACCGACTGTGCCAGCTGTGCTGCTTTTCTTAAACACTATCCCCGCCTGGTCGATAAGACCGACCCCTGTCATGACAACGCTCAAAAAATTGTCGCAAAGGTAAGGGACCTAATGGAATGTCTACCCGGCGATAAAAAGGCCCGTTACCGCGGTTACAGAAAGCTGAAAGTCACCTACCACGATCCCTGCCATGCTGTGCGGGGCCAGGGTATTCAGCGCGCTCCCCGTGATTTCCTAAAAGGACTTCCCCAGGTGGATTACATAGAACTGCCCGAGGCGGATTGGTGCTGTGGTGGTGCCGGCTCTTACGCTCTGGAGAACATCACCCTGGCCAACAGGGTATTGGATCGCAAAATCGACAATGTCAGCAAGACTGAAGCCGATGTTTTGGTAACCGCATGTCCGGCCTGCATGATCCAATTGGCTTACGGTATCCGCAAACACCGGTTGAATGTTAGCGTGCGCCATATTTCCCAGCTGGCCGCTCCCGACCAGCACAGATCGGGTTTTGGAGATACTAAAATATTAAAGGCCCACTAGACTTGAAGGACCTTTTTCGTTTGGTCGACAGTTGGTAAACCGAACAGCTTACGTATCGAAAATGGCCATAGCCGCCTGTTGCGCACCCGGTTTCGGCGAGGCGCCTTGTTGACGAAGGACTTCTTCTAATGCCGACAGAAAGAGCAGTACGTTGCGGCGTCGACATGAATGTCCCATTAAGCCCACCCGCCAGGCCTTTCCGGCAAAATCTCCCAATCCCCCTCCCAGCTCAATGCCAAATTGCTTCAGCAACATTTTACGGGCGGGCAGATCCTCGATGCCATCGGGTATCCAAACAGTATTTAACATGGGAAGACGGAACTCGGGCGCCACAACCATGGACAAACCCATGGCTTCAAGGCCGGCCACCAATGCTTGGTGATTTCTCAAATGCCTACCCCATCGGTTTTCCAATCCCTCCTCGGCGATTACGCGTAATGATTCCCGCAAGGCATAAATCGCATTGATAGGGGCCGTGTGATGGTATTTTCGGTCGCCACCCCAATAGTCTTGTACCATGGTCATGTCCAAATACCAGCTGACAACGGGGGTTTTACGGGCTTTGAGGATCTCCATGGCTCTGGTGCTGAAAGATATGGGTGAGAGGCCAGGAGGGCCCGACAGGCATTTTTGTGTACCGCTATAGGCTGCATCAATCTGCATGCGGTCCAGCGCTATGTCCATGCCGCCCAGGGAGGTCACGCAGTCCACTAAAAATAATGCTCCAGCGTCGCGTGCGATAGATGCCAATTCATCCAAGGGCTGGCAAACGCCGGTTGAGGTTTCCGCATGAACCACGGCCACTATTTTGGGGCCACGACCCTTGATGGCATCACGGACCGTCTGGGGATCGATGGCCTCTCCCCACGGCGCATCCACGCGAATCAACTGCGCGCCGATACGTTGAACGATATCTGACATTCTTGTCCCGAAAACTCCATTGACGCAAACAACCACTTCATCACCAGGTTCTACCAAGTTAACGAAGCATGTTTCCATGCCGGCGCTTCCGGTTCCCGACACTGGAATGGTCAAAGCATTATCGGTTTGATAGAGGTAGCGTAACAGTTGCTGGGTTTCATTCATTATCTCTAAAAATGCGGGATCGAGGTGGCCAATACAGGGCGCTGCCATGGCTTGCAGCGTCCGGGCCGGAACATCACTGGGTCCGGGTCCCATCAGTAAGCGAAAGCCCGGGTCTATGTCTTTGTAGGTTCGGACAATACTATCACGGTTTGATTCATCCATCATTTTTATCCTTTCTTATAAAGCCAGCTAAATTCATCGGGCGAGTCGAATTAATCGGGCGGTTAGAGAATGTTGTCTCACGGAAGTGCAAACGAGCCGATCATCGATATTTTGCATCATCCTTATGGTGTGACCAAAGCCTCAGTGCAACCAGTACGATTGTCAATTCAGATTTTATAAATTTTAGCCAATTAAGCCTATCCCACGCTTTTTTTCAAGATATTATCCAGAATCTTCATCATAAAATAGCCATGGAGGTCCAATTTGCCCTTGTTGGATCTGATCAATCATTCCTTCCGGCAACCTACCAATTCTGATGAGCCTCACAGAGCGCAATAAGCGTCTGTTGAACGATAAATATTGACTTACATCTTTGGGTAATATATTATATCCAATATATTGACTTGAATGATCGAATGTCCGCGATTATCGGGTCTACACGCATAAGCTTGCCAGCCGATCAATTATTAATCGTAAGGGATACGTATCCCCATGCCCATCCCTAAAAATACCAAACCGATAAATCGCTCATATATGCGGGAAGAGATGTATGACACCCTGCTTGCCTGGATTATGAATGGTGAATTGCGTCCCGGGGAAAAATTGCTGGATAAGGAACTGGCTGAGAACATGGGGGTTAGCCGTACGCCCGTGCGGGAAGCACTAAGGCGCTTGGAAGATAAGGGACTGGTGGAGTCAGCGGCCAACCGCTGGACCCGGGTGGCGGAAATTTCAATCAAAGAGCCGGAAATGATCTATCCCATCATCTGGTCTTTGGAACAATTGGTTGTACCTGCAGCAATTGGCAAGATGACTTCGGACGATTTTTCAGCTATGCAAAAGGCCAACGCGGTCCTTAAAAGGGCATTGGAAAGAACCGACCCCATCGAAGCTTCAATCGCCGACATTCGGTTCCACGAAGTGTTTATAAAACGAGCTGAAAATCCCCATATCACTGAAATTTTGACGGATTTGAAAATCAAGTGCCGGAGGGTGGAAGTGACCTACTTCGAGGGATCGGCTTGTTCAAAATATTCTTTAGATGAGCACCATCGCATCATCGCCGCATTGGAGGCTGGAAACACGAACAGGGCTCAGGCAGCCATTCAAGCCAACTGGCAAAACAGCCTGAAGCGACTAAAAAACGTCGGGTGCCGGGCCGGTCTTTATGGCTCTGACGAAATGACCCATAAAGCCGGATGAAAATCGATTTCAACCAGGTAAATGCCAAAGCCAATCGATACTTACCCTGAATTTCGGCTTTTTTAAGAGAAGGAATGTTATTCCCAGCGAAAGCTGCCAGTAAGAGCGGGTGATAAAGCGTAACCAACAAGAAATGACGAACGTCAACTCCGACCGTGTCGAGATCGACCCAATGGAGAATATATTGGAAACGATCGGTTCGGGAAGCCCTTTGGTTGCCATGGATGCCCATGTCGACACCGTGGGGGTGGGTTTCTGGAAAATTGGGAGCACGGTCCTATCACTGGTTACGAGGATGAAACGACGATAAATGGCCGGGGGCCAGTGATCAGGAAGGCGGTATGGCCTCCATGTATGCGGTGATGCCCACTATCATTGTGCAAAAGTATGCCAGGTAATCTTTGCGTTTAGCAGGATTTCACATCTGTAGTGGTGTGAGGTGATATCCCGAAAAGGAGTATCAATGGCACAATACAAGCTGACGTTTCTACATAGGCTTGCTCATGGCGTAAACTGGCTGGTTGAGCGTGTTTGCGCCCTGCTGGTGGGGGTCATGGTTGTGGTAATCTGGTTTGGGGTTGTGGAGCGCTACTTTCTGAACCTGGGATTTACCTGGACAGAAGAGTTCTCCAGGTATGTGATGATTTGGGCGGCTTTATTGGCAGTCTCCTGCGGTGCCTATTACCGGGAACATATTGGCTTGAATATCGTCAGGCGATTTCTAAACGAGCGGGCTGGGCGAATTTTGTCATACAGCCTCGATATGGTTGGTATCTCTTTTTTTATTTTCTTGACCTGGTATGGTATCGGTATGACCCGAGAAGGTTTGGGGCAATATGCCACCATTTTTGGGATGACCATGGTAGTGCCTTTCGCTGCCGTACCCATATCTTCGGCTTTGACGGCTTTTCAGATTTTTGCCGCAATGTTTCGTGATTCCGAACAATCGGTTACCGGTATGGCACCTGTGCGTTAGGATGATTCCATGATTATCGTTCTATTCATTTTCTTTTTCTTTATTTTGTTGGGGCTTCCCATCGGTGTCACTCTGGGTCTGGCCGGCGTGGCCGGTTTGATCCAGATCGGAGGAGAGAATTTTTTAACCATGGCACCCAAGCGTTACTTTGAAGGATTGGATTTGTTTACCTTCATGGCCATGCCCTTTTTTATTCTAGCCGGGGAGATTATGAATCGCTCGGGCATTACGGAAAAATTGGCCGCTTTTGCCGATGCCCTGGTTGGTTACCTTAGAGGAGGGTTGGCCCACTCCAACATGATTGCATCGGTTTTATTCGCCGGGATGACCGGTGCGGCGGTGGCCGATACGGCGGCATTTGGGAATACCTTGGTACCAGCGATGGTAAAAGAGGGTTACTCGCGGCCTTTCTCCTGTGCCGTTACCGTGGCCGGTTCCATCATTGGCCCCACCATTCCGCCCTCCAATTTGATGGTTATATATGGATCACTCATGGGGGTGTCTATTGCCGGGCTGTTTGCCGCCGGTATTATTCCGGGGTTGTTGATCTGCGTGCTCTGCATGGCTGTTATCGGACTGTTGGGCCGACGGCTCAATTTGCCCAAAAGTAGAGAGCGCTTCAGTCTCATCCGGATTCTCTGGGCTTTCAAGTCAAGCTTTTTGGCTATTTTAATGCCTGGTATCATATTGGGGGGTATCCTGTTCGGAATCGTAACGCCTACCGAAGCGGCGGCCATCGCCGTGTTTTACGCTCTTTTTATCAGTATCGTGATTTACCGGGCGCTGTCGTTCAAGGACATCGTCGAAATGCTGATTCGAACGGCTCGAATAACCGGTGTTGTTTTTTTGATTATCGCCAGTGCCTCGATCTTGAGCTGGTGGATGACATTTATGCAGATTCCCCAGAAGATCGCCTCATTTTTTCTGTTTCTATCCAGTAACCCGAATGTGATCATCGCCCTGATTCTATCATTGCTTTTGATCGTGGGCATGTTCATGGATATCAATGCCGCCCTTATCATTCTGGCACCGGTTTTGGGACCACTAACCCTAACCATTGGTATGGACCCTGTTCATGCGGGCATCATGATCGTTTTGGCATTGAATATATCCCTCATGACGCCGCCTGTTGGTGCCTGTCTTTTTGTAATGTCGTCGGTTACCGGAGAGCGAATCGAAAAAATAAGTATTTCCTTGATCCCTTTTTTGGTTGTGGAAGTCGGCGTTCTATTTTTGGTCGCGTTTTGGGATGATTTGACACTGTTTATACCAAGAATTCTCATGTAATGGTTTCCCATCCACCAATATGGGTGCGTGAATAAGATCAGTCAACGGCAACCCGGTTGTCACTTAGAAGCCCGGTTGCAACATTAAAGGAGGTTCGTATGAAAATGTTAACAAAATTATCTATTGTCCTGGTAGCCATTTTATTCGCCATTGTGTGCAGCACGGGATTGGCGATTGCCGCCAAAACCATCAAGTTGCATCATTTGAACAAGGATGACCCTTTTGACAATCCCACCGGTGCAATGGCCACGGTGTTTAAAAGCCTGGTTGAGGCTGGTACCAACGGCTCCGTAACGGTGCAAACATTTCCCAGCGGCCAGCTGGGCAAGGATAAAGATGCCCTGCAACAAGTTAAAGCGGGGGTCATTCAGTCCGGCATTCATTCCGTGGGCGGATTTGCCTCGGCCTACCCTTTAATCGGGATTCTGGATATTCCATTTGCCTTTTCAAATATCAGCAAAACCTACGAAGTGTTTGACGGCCCCTTCGGGGAAAAACTGGCCGGGGATATTAATAAGAAAACCGGTCTGCATGTATTGGGTTTCGGTGATTCGGGCGGATTTTTTCATCTGACCAATTCCAAACGGCCGATCCATTCACCGGCGGATATGGAGGGTGTAAAGATCAGGACCATGGGTCTGGATACGCATAAGGCCATTATCACGGCCATGGGTGGGCAACCGGCAGCCATTTCATGGTCTGAAGTGTATACCGCCCTACAAACTGGTGTAGCGGACGGCCAGATGAATCCAATTCCCATCATTGCTTTTGCTAAATTCCAGGAAGTTCAAAAGTTTTTAACCCTGAGCGGTCATATTTTTGCACCCTATGTTTGGGCCATGAACGCCGATTTCTGGAACAGCTTGAGTGGTAGTGAAAAACAAGTGGTTGCCTATGCCGCCAAATCAGCCATCGTTGCCGGCCGCGGTATGGGACGGGTGATCGAAGCTTCCGACAGGGGCTTGGTGGCGCTGTCAAAAAATATGAAAGTCAATACCCTGACAGCTGATGAAAAAGAAGCTTTCAAGAAAGCCTCCGTTCCGGCGGTAAAGAAATTAATCGTCGAGAAATTCGGAGCGGAAGGTGAAGAACTACTCAATGCTTTTCTGGATGCGGTTAAGTAGTTAATCAACTAATGAAGCAGGTATGAGGGGCGGTGGTGACCAACCAACGGGCATGGCCGCCCACAAACATTTTATGAGACCATAAAAGCAGGGTGATTATGGTATTCTATTACCGCTGCACTGTTTGCGGTGCAACCTACGATATTACCCCGGAGATGACCGTTTGCCCTGTTTGCTCAAAGCAACAGGTTAAAAACCAGCCTCTGATCGGTATTCTGGAAGTCGTTCTGGAAGGAACCACCGAACCGGCGTTTTCCATAATGGAGCTGCTACCGATTAAGGCGAGTTTCTTTCCGTCCATTCCGGTCGGCAACACACCTTTATGGGAGCCGGATAACTTACGTCGTAAAACGGGGTTTGATTATCTATATGTCAAAGATGATGGCGCCAACCCGACGGCATCTTTCAAGGACCGGGCCTCATATCTGGTGTCAGCCGCGGCCAATATGTTTGGCGTAAAAGAGATCACACTGGCTTCAACCGGAAATGCAGGTTCTTCCATGGCAGGTATCGGCGCCTCGGCCGGACAGCGGATCACACTATTTCTGCCTGAAAATGCGCCTTTAGCCAAATTGGTCCAGGCCCTTCAATACGGGGCCACGGTCCACCGGGTTCGCGGTAATTACGACATGGCCTATGAAATGTCTTTGGCTTATTCGAAACAAAAAGGCGGCATCAATCGAAATACTGCCTACAACCCGCTAACGATCGAGGGGAAAAAAACCGTTTCCCTGGAAATATTCAAGCAGTTGGGTCGGGCTCCGGATGTGGTGTTTGTCGCCGTGGGTGACGGTTGCATCCTGGCGGGGGTTTACAAGGGCTTTAGGGATCTCAAGCAATTGGGTTTGATCGATGCGATTCCGAAAATTGTCGGTGTCCAGGCTGAAACGTCCGATGCCCTTTTTCGTGCTTTTATAACCGGTCGCTTCGATAACGTGCCCTCATCGACCGTGGCCGATTCAATCTGCGTGGATGTCCCGCGAAACGGGATTCACGCTTTGGGTCAACTAAACACATTTGGTGGAGAGATGGTCACCGTTTCCGACTCGGAAATCATCAGCGCCCAGGCGAAGCTTTCCAGAACAAGTGGGCTTTTCACGGAACCTGCCGGGGCGGCGGCATTTGCCGGATTCTTAAAAACGAAGCAAAAGATCGAGAAAGACAACGTCGTGGTGATCCTTGCCACGGGTAATGGCTTAAAAGACAGCACATCGGCAACCAAAGGCATTGAGGTTCCTGAGACCCTGGTTACGGCCCTTAGTGAAATTTTATGACAATTTTTCAGATGATTTTATTGAGCAAGCAAAGGAGAGATCCGTGATTGACCTAACCATTCATGCCGACACCCTTGAAAGAAACGTCGAGTATTGCCGGGAACGTGGCATTGCCTTGCCAACTTTTGCCATGATGAAAGACCCCCGTAAAGTTCCCGCAAAAATTAAAGCGCAACTGAACACCATCGGGTTGTGGGACCTACACAGTGCCAATCTTTTTAGAATTACCTGGAACAATGAACCCAAAGATTCAGGCGGGTTGTTTGGCGATGCCAATCACATTGTATTGCCTCCTCAATTTACCGGTTGTGAAGCCACCATCATTATGTTGACCGGGCGCTGGTTTCCGACCGGTGCACACAAAGTTGGCGCTACCTATGGCTGTCTGGCACCGGCCCTTGTAACCGGCCAGTTCGATCCCCGCAAGACCAAAGCGGTATGGCCATCCACCGGTAATTATTGTCGCGGCGGTGCCTATATATCCGCGCTACTGGCGTGCAAAGCCATTGCGATTTTACCCGAGGAGATGTCACGGGAGCGATTTGAATGGCTCAAGTCCATTGCCGGAGAGGTGATCGCCACACCGGGTTGTGAGTCCAATGTCAAAGAGATCTTCGATAAATGCTGGGAGTTGCGAGCATCGGGAGAAGATCTAAGAATTTTCAACCAATTTGACGAGATGGGGAATCCGCTGTGGCATTATACCGTTACCGGGCATGCCGTTGAAACCATATTGGGTAAGTACTTGGATAAGGGGTGCCAATTGGCCGGGTATGTCTCATCGTCGGGATCTGGCGGAACGTTGGGAGCCGGCTATTATTTGAAAAAATTATTTCCCCGTTCGAAAATAGTCGCGGCCGAAGCCCTCCAATGTCCCACGTTGCTCTACAACGGGTTCGGTGCCCACCGGATTGAAGGCATTGGCGACAAGCACGTTCCCTGGGTGCATGACTGCAAGGAAACCGATTTTGTCATCGCCGTTGACGATGAGGTTCCCATGCGATTGTTACGTCTGTTCAACGAATCCGTGGGTCGAGAGTCCCTGATAGGCGCAGGTGTGGATAAAACATTGGTAACGCAGCTTGATTTGTTCGGTATTTCGGGGATTGCCAACATGGTGGCGGCCATTAAATTTGCCAAATACTATGAATTAACCGCCAAAGATGTGGTCGTTTCCATTGCCACCGATTCCATGCAGCTTTACGAATCTCGTCTGGGTGAGCTCGAACAGGAACATGGGCCATACACTGAAAAACAGGCCCACAAGGATTTGGCATGCCTCGACGCTATCACGATTGATCATACCAAAGAGTTGTCCTACTACGATAAAAAAGGTATGCATCACCTCAAATACTACACCTGGATCGAGCAACAGGGGCGTGATGTCCATGAGCTCAATGAACAATGGCAGGACCATGACAACTATTGGAATGGGACTTTTGACCAGGTGAACGCCATCGATGAGTTGATTGTCGATTTTAATCAGCGAACAGGTTTGTTGTAACCAAATTCGTCGAATGGTTAAAAGCGTCTTCTGCGAAAACGATTTTTCTTACGACGCTTGCCGCCTGAATCGGCTTGTTTAATTTTGATGTTATTCCCATCTATTCGCTTTCCGTTTAACGCCTTAATGGCTTGGTCAGCTTCTGAGTTACTTGGCATCTCGATAAAACCGTAGCCTTTGGATACATTAGAACGGTGATCTTTTATTACTTTAGCGCTTTCAACCGTTCCGAATTGGGCGAAAAGTGTTTTTAGTTTATCTTCTGTTGTGTTTTGAGATAAATTGCCGATGTAAATATTCATTGGGCTGTCCTTATCTATTATCAGTCGGTGTAACCTCCGAGGAAAAAGTATGCGAAAACGAATGTGGCTAAAATACCAGCGGCTGGGATTGGTACAGGGAAGATGTTGATCTTTTAAATCTAGCTTTAGCGTGCGGTAGAATGGTAACGAGTGCAGAAAACAGTGCTTAAATTTAATTAAACCACGTTAAAAAACTAAAAGGGCACTCCTCTGCTTCAGGGAAATGCCCTTTTTTTCTAATCAAGCTTGGTTAGGTTACAGAGACGTTGACAGCAGCCGGCCCTTTTTGGCCCTGCTCAATATCAAAGGTCACCTGGTCGCCTTCATTGAGGGACTTAAAGCCATCCATTTGAATCGCGGAATGATGAACAAATACATCCGGTCCGTCTTCTTGCTCGATAAAGCCAAACCCTTTACGATCGCTAAACCACTTTACTGTTCCATTGGTCATGATAACATCCTCCTTTCAAAATATTTTCAAAATCTTAAACTGGAGGATGCCACAGACGTGCTCTTCCCACAGAAAAAAACCGCCCCATCCATCTACATATGCAATTTTGGTATCGGTAGTGGATAGGGCCACGTTGAATAAATCCATACTAACACGCTTTAGCCATAAAGCAAGCTAATTGTTTAAATTTTTTTAAAAATCGTTATTTAACTGGGTTTTATATGTTCGATAAAAAACTTTAACCCCTGATACCATGTACGGAAGATAGTTAATGTATGATCGGCATTGTCTATCTGTAAACCTTTTTGATGGTCGTGCGTCTAAACGGATAAACGCACCAAAAAGACCACAAGGAGGATGATCCATGATTCGCCCAATATTGAAACCAATGATATTATTGGTAATCACGTTTTTTCTGGTTCCCAGCCTGACCCTGGCGAGTGATCGTTCCGGCTCGGCATCAAAAAAGCAATTTGGCTCGCTTGAAAGGGGCAAAAAAAGCTTTAATGGGCAGACAGAACATTATTACGATCGCCACCGCTATCGTTCGGGACATCGCGATCGTGATCATCGGTATCATGACCGGCATCGTGGCCGCCGTGACCATGACCGTCGGCACCACTATGGCAGGCACGATCGCCATCGCCATCGCCATCACCATCACCACTATTATCATCATCATTACTATCATGACCGCCGCCATCATCATCACGATCGTCATCATCATGGTCGCTTTATTTTTGATCCGGGCTTCTTTTTCTCATTTGGGTTTCATGATCGCTGGTAGGCGCACTTTTCATGGTAGCGTCTTTAGTGGTATAGATTGTTGAATAAGACTACAGCGGGTTACTCTTTCAACCATAGATACTGAATCGATCCAATGTGGAGATAGGAAACGAGATCATGATAAACCGGGTCGTCAATTTGGCCACCCGCCTAGAGTCCACTG
>JAAUYD010023615.1_pt1 | contig 16422 bp, 13 predicted proteins | sample 7278101 | NCBI WGS metagenome assembly JAAUYD01 (sample SAMN14350128, study PRJNA611818) | marine sediment metagenome | isolation source: surface marine sediment (0.6m) | place: French Polynesia: Moorea | collected 2018-08 | reverse complement strand
CGCCAAACCAGGCAATGACGCGGCGCCTAATGCTGCCATGCGGCGTTGCCCAATTCGCTCGAGTGCTCAAAATCTGACGATTGCTGCGCGTCTCGCATCATTGGGTCGCCTTGCCTGACAGCATGATGCTTGCTTCATCACCCGGTTCTTATGATCGGCGCGCGCGGAAACTCGCTGCGCTCAAACAGGCCGACACGCTTTATCCGTCCCAGTCACCGATGCTCGGCGCGGGACAAAGGGGAGAACCGAAAGCCCCAAACGATTTAGACGTCCTCCTGGGGGGCGACCTGATGCTTCCCGCAATGCGGGAGGCGTCTGCCTACAGGACCGCCAACGAAAGGGAGCGCCCTTTGACGCGACTCCATGCGAATCTGATCGAACTGCGGGGGCTCAAGAAGCACTACCCCGTTAAGGCCGGCGTATTCCGGCATGCGGTGGGTGCCGTGCGGGCCCTGGACGGGATCGACCTGGATATTCGCCGCGGCGAATGCCTGGGACTGGTGGGCGAGTCGGGTTGCGGCAAGACCACAACGGGCAAGGCCATCATCCGGCTGCATGCCCCCACGGCGGGCCAGATCCTTTATCACCCGCGCAACGGGGCAACGGACACCACCCTGGATCTAGCGGTCATGTCACGGTATGATCTCAAACGACAGGGGGTCCGGGGAAAGCTGCAGATGGTCTTCCAGGATCCGACCACCTCTCTCAACCCACGGATGCTGGTGAAGCATATCGTGGCCGAACCGATCCGGGCGCAGGAACGGCTCGGCAGCCGCGCGCTCGAAGACCGGGTTCTCGAACTGCTCGCCCTGGTGGGTATGACCCGGGATCACCTGCTGCGCTACCCGCACGAATTCTCCGGCGGCCAGCGCCAGAGAATCGCCGTGGCCCGGGCCATTGCCACCCACCCCGAATTCCTGGTGCTGGACGAGCCCACCTCGGCGCTGGACGTTTCCGTTCAGGCCCAGATCCTGAACCTCCTGGATGAACTCCGTCAACGGCTTGGACTGACCTATCTCTTCGTGACCCACCACCTTCTCGTGGTCAAATACATCAGCAGCCGTCTGGCGGTCATGTATCTTGGCAAAGTGGTTGAACTGGCGCCCACCGAGGCCGTTTTCAGCCATCCCCGCCATCCGTACACCCACGCCCTGCTATCGGGTATACCGGTGCCCGCGATCCGGCCCCGGGGGGGGCGGATCGTCCTGAGCGGCGATGTGCCCAGTCCGGTCAATCCGCCCGCAGCCTGCCGGTTTCATACCCGCTGTCCCTTTGCGCTGAACATTTGCCGCGAAATAGAGCCCACCATGGAGGAAGTGGCAGCGGGCCACTGGGCAGCTTGCCACCGCCAATCGGAGGTCGAGCGGCTGGTGAAGGATCAGTTCGGTTGAAAAGGACAGGTGCCGAATATTCTGTTGGTGGAGGTTCACAGAGGACAACAGACAAAGTACGATTGGATTTCGAAATATATTAGCTTATTAAATCATTTTTGGATTGTTCATTTTCTTCCGCGTGGAAGAAAACGAACCAAAAGTAGATGTCCGTGCCCCGCTTATCCCTGCGCGTCGCCAAACCGGATGAGGAAACGGCGCCTCATGCCGCCATACGGCATTCCCCCGCTTTGCGGGACTTCTCATTTGTTTAGATGATCTCGGTGAGTCGCTTGCTCGATCGGGTGCTCACAATCTGACGATTGCTGCGCGCCTCTCTTCGCGCCGCGCCTTGCCTGACAGCATGATCCTTGCTCCATCATCCGGTTTCTAAATCGGCGCGTGTCGGAACTCGCTGCGCTCAAACAGGCCGGTACGCTTCTTCCCGGGCGCATCGGCGATGCTCGGCGCGCGGCAAAGGGGATTTCCCGAAGCCTTCAGAACGCATTTCCTGCCTGAAGCCCCGATTTACCGCTTCCAGTGGGCCACTATGTCCACAGATTCACGTTTTTCGCAGGCTTGGATGCGGCACCCGCTACCGACATTAAGCAGGGAGGCTGAGAGTCAACGGTTGGCCAGCGGCAATTCGGCGTTGATATCCTCGATCTGGGCCATTTCCATCTGGTTGATTTTGGCGATATTGAGACGCAGGATTTCCTGTAGGCGCCATTCGGAAAAACGGTGGTAGCTGAAATTGGGTACGGCCTCGAATCCCCGTCGTATCTTGTGGTGGCCGCCGATGCCGGGATCGAATTGGCGGATGCCGTTTTGGATGGCCCACTCGATGGGGGCGTAGTAGCAGGCGTTGAAGTGCAGGGCGTTGGCTTCGGCAGTGGCACCCCAATAGCGACCGTACAGGCGGTCGCCTTTAAACAGGAGAAAGGACATGCCGATGGGCATGGGATCGCCGTTTTGGTGGGCGTTGATCAAGAGAATCCGGTGGCGGTAACGCGCGTGCAGGCCCTCAAAAAAGGCGGCGGTCAGGTAATGACAACCCCAGGGGCCGAACTGGGCGTTGGTGTCGGTGTAGAGGGCGTACATGTGCTTGAACAGGTCTGGCGTGATCGCATCCCCGGTGAGGGCGACCAGCCGGATGCCCTGTTTTTCCATGGCGTTGCGTTCGCGTTTGATGTTGCGGCGCTGGCCGGACCTGAAAATGGAGAGATAGTCATCAAAGTTGCTGAATTCTCGATTCCGCCACGCGAAACTCTGGTGGGTCCATGACAGGAACCCATGCGCGGCCAGGATCTGGGCCCACTCGGGATCGACATAGTTGAAGCTGCAACCCGACAGTCCGTAGCGGCGGCAGAGAACGTCGATCGCCTTGAGCATGAGGCCGCTCAGGGTGTTATCGTCCTCCCGGGGATCGATCAGAAAGCGATAGCCGATGGTCGGTGAAAACGGGCTCATACCCACCAGCTTGGGATAGTACTGGATTTCAAGCCGGCGGGCCACATCCACCCATACGTGATCAAATACAAATTCGCCGGCGCTATGGCTCTTGATATAGAGCGGCGCGGCCGCCACCAGGCGATCCTCGCGCCAGACCGTCAGGTGATGAGGCAGCCAGCCGTTATTCTCGACGGCACTGCCGGATTCCTCCAACAATCGCAGCCACTCCCACTCGAAGAACGGCGTGGCCAGATCCCGGCCAATGGCGTTCCATGCCGCTTCATCGACGTGCTTGATCCGTTTAACCCACTTGATATTCAATCCATTGGTATCAGGCATGGCAGTGGTGCGTCACTTATCGTTTTGGTCGTGCGCCACGCGGGCGCAATGGGCAGTGAGGCGCAGCGGTCACAGACTGGGCATATGCCGCTGATGATCGCCGATCGAATCCAATGCTAATTCCTGCAATTCGGCTTGTCATCCTCAACCAGCGCTTGGAAAGCCATTTCGACAAGGCGACGCCGGCACGGTGATAAACACTTGCAACATCTCGTAAACGGACTATACTGGCAGCGTAATTCCTTAGGGGTCGCATCTTCGTTCAGCAGCCTCCTGCCAGTTGGAGGCGCGCATTTGTCACCATCGATCATCGCGTATACAAAATCAGCTATCGAGGTGCTCGTCCATCCGGATGCGTCCTCTGAAGCATTACCGGCGGGAGTCGTTCATGGATTTGGAAAACATTTTATCGGTGACCGTCAGCGGGATGCGTCCCGGGGAAGAGGACGCCGTAAAAAAGGTGCTGGATGTCAGTGGTTTGCACACAAGCGACCTCACGCCGGAGAAGCTACGTCATTTCATCGTTGCCCGTAAGGGCGAGGACATCGTGGGGGTCGTCGGTGTGGAGCTTTTTCAGCCCCATGCACTGCTTCGTTCGCTGGCCGTGGTGACTACCCATCGCGGACAGGGAATCGGGGCCCAGCTTATCGTATCGGTCGAGCGCTACGCCCGCATGATGGGCGCCACGACGCTATACCTTCTCACCACGACGGCGGCCCCTTTTTTCAACCACCGCGAATTCCGGGAAACCAGCCGCGCCGACGCACCCGCGCCGCTTCAATCCACCGAGGAATTCAAAGCTCTGTGTCCCGCCACCGCGGTGTGCATGTGCAAGCAGATCGATCGGCGTGCGCCCAAAGACCGGGGCCAAAGACGATGACCACAGTGGGCTGACTGAGATAAGCATCGGGAAACCAACATAAAAAGGAAGGGGAGCGAATACCAATGTGCCAAACGATCGTATCGGCTATCGTAATAGTGCTGGCCATCGGGCTGGCCGGTCCCGGGTGGGCCAGCGGCGATTTCATGGTCTACCCGGCCAAGGGCCAAAGCCAGGATCAAATGGACCGGGATAAATTCGAATGCCAGCGTTGGGCTACGGAGCAATCCGGTTTTGACCCCCTGCGCACGCCCACCACAACGACCCCGCCGCCGCCCAAGGAGAAGCAGGTTGGTGGCGCAGGTCGCGGCGCGGTCGGCGGTGGGCTTCTGGGTGCCGGTGTGGGGGCCATTGCGGGTGGCAGGAAGGGCGCAGGCCGGGGGGCCCTGATCGGTGCCGGCAGCGGGGCTTTGGTGGGCGGCATGCGCCGGTCCGACCAGCAGCGTCGCGAGGACCAACGGCGGCAGCAGTGGGAGCAAGAGCAGGTGGCCCAGTATGCCCGCGGACGTAACGATTTCAATCGCGCTTACCAGGTATGTCTGGAAGGTCGCGGCTACAGCGTAAGATGAATCACCTTGTGCGAGCCGCATACTTCAACTGGCACAGCCGACGGGCACGGGGTCAGGGCTGAATTCGCACCACAGTTTCCCAACCAATTTGTTGGGTCCAATTTCCAAGGAGACCGATAATGAACAAAATTTCCATCATCGCAGGGTTGATTTGCATACTTGGGTTTTTATCGGCCCCGGCCGAGGCCGGCGATTTCGATGGCAAGCATAATTTGATCTGCGCGGCCATGGACGTGATCGAGTGTCTGCCGGGCGGCGAGTGCAACCGGATGACGGCTCTGGAAGTCAACTTCCCGGATTTCATGCGGATCAATTTCAAGGACAAGTCGATCCGCACCGAGCAGAGCGGTGGCGAAAAGCTTAAAACCACTATCGAGCGCATGGAAACGGTGGACGGCAAGATCATCATTCAGGGCGCCGAGGACGGGCACGAAGACATCAAAGACGGTCTGGGTTGGACTGTCGCCATCGACGAGGAAGACGGCAAGATGGTGCTCTCGGCATCCGGCACCGATGTGGCGTTCGTCGTTTTCGGTGCCTGTACGGTGCCCTGACGTTGACCTCGTGGCGGCAGGGGAGGGGAGGGGGGGATCGTCCTCTGCCGCCCGTGTAAATCATCTTTCCCTTCCGTAAAGGCGCTGTACAATCCAATGCGGTGCCTGTCCGCCCCCGCGTTTCCTCCCCGGGACTTCCCAGAAATAAATTTAAGAACGGAACTCAAAAACCATCCGGGTCCCCGCGGCGGCGTTGACCACCGGACCAAATGATTCGTAGGTATCGAAGCATGCTCTGCTTTCTCACCGCCACCCGCCTTGCCTGAACCCTGAACTCAATTCTAAGATGCGTTAAGGACAATCGGGATCGAGCCCCTCCACAGGCTGCGCTTCAGCAGAGCACGTTGCTTCTGGCATTTATTTTGCTTCTATCGGGTAGCAAGACGAGAAGATCGTGATTTCTTCACTACCACCCAATGACCAGCCCAGACCAACCGGCCGCTGAAAAGCCCACGCCAATGCCTTTCAACCTCAAATTCCCTTCCATCGATTCTCAATCACGCACGATTCCTCACACGGCATAACTCCTGCGCGGTGAAACGATTGCCGATCACCGTCGTATCGTCAAGGCCAACAACCGCTTGAATCGAAAGGAGGCGCGTCATGTGGAAGACATTCGTGGTTTTTCTGATCGGGTGCGTCGTCATGACCGGGGCCGTGGTCCATGCCGACGAGTGGAGCAGCAGCGAACTAAAGCAGTACTACGAAGCCCAGGTGGTTTGGGAGATTGATCATTGCCTCCAGAAATGCCACTTGATGAACTCGCGATCGTCCGCCCTGAGGGACAAGGCCCGCCAGGAAGTCGGCAAAGCGCACTACCTCAAATTGCACAAAAACGAGCTGGTGGAGGACATGATGGCGGCCGACATCGGACCGCACCACTACAAAGTGCAGCAGTACATCAATCACCGTTATTATAGCCACGGCCTTGGCTATGCCGCGGTGAACTTGAGATACTGCAAATAACGTTTTCCCGTCAAAGGGGATTGCAGGAGGCGACGGGCCCCGCCGGCGGGGCCCTCAAGCCCGCATGCGAACAAGCGGCACCTCGAAACATAGGTGCCTGCCCATTCATCTCGCGGTTTACTTCTCACAGCGTTGAGGAAAACCGGAAATTTCGAGGACGCTGCCTGGACGGCACCGCCACCCTTCCCGCACGCTGACGAGCGCCTCGACCATCGCGCGCCGGTTGGTCCTTCCGCAAACTGCGCCTGAGAGCGATTGCGCACTGCGCGGTTTCCATGGATCGATTCGCAATCGCACGGTTTTGCACCGCCAGGGTATTACGCACCGCCGAACGAACCAAATGCCACCGCGTCCGATCAGCGTTTAAATCCCTTGAACCCACCGACATGCATTCTTCATTGCCGCCGATGACCGTGAAACCATACGGCCAGGGGCGAAGGCAACCCCCCGCTTACACACATGTGGTCCACGCACCATCGGACAACCGGAAGACGGCACCCGTTCTTTGTCCACAGCGGTAGCCCCGCAGATGCAAGGCCTCTGGTGTGCAATCGGTCTTTCACTGCAGGGCGCATCCGAAGGCGTGGGACGTTGAATGGGCGTGGTTTTCAGGCGCCAAAGACGCCGTTTGACAAAAACAGGGCAGACAGTTGACAAGCGGAGATTGACCTTTATTATTTCGACATAAGTTAAACAAAAATTAAATATAAAGGAGCAAACATGAAAGCTTCAATCAAAATTGGTCTGACATTTATTACGCTCATCATTGCTGTCCCTTTGGCCTTTGCCGGGCATCATTATCACGGCTATGGAAAGCACATGGACATGTCCTGGAACATGTCTGACAAAGACTCCAACAGCGACGGCACCATCTCATTCGAGGAGTTCAGTGCATCCCAGATGGAAATGTTACGTGCCGGGTTCGACATGATCGACACGAACAAGGATGGCAAGATCAACGAGGATGAGTGGAATACATTTTTGAAAGTGCATGGCGTCAGCCCTAAAAGTTGATTTTAGACGGCGATACGGATCGATTGAACCGTATCGCCTCACTTAATAAACTTTGTTATTTCGGGAGTATTACAATGATGATTAGCGGAAACAGTCATACAGGGAATAATAATATTAAGATAGGTAAGCGTTTTAAGGTCTACTACGACAACAAGCCTCACACCGCCGCAGATGCCCAAAAAAGAGTCTGTCTGGAGTTGAAGTCGACTGGACAAATAATACGGCTAAACGAAGCGGAAGCTTTTGATCTGATGTCTGAGTTGGCGCGGGCAATGAAGTGGGGATATGATCGTCGTTTTCACTAAAATGGTCTTAAATTATGAAAATAAGTGTTTTTAAAAATATTAATGTTTTATTCTTGATAAATTCACTAAATAGTAAACTTTTAATTCTCAAAATAAAAAACATTACATCTTTTCTTCCTTTTCTTTCGATAAACCATCGATGTAGTTTCTTAATTTTTCAAGGCTAAAGACCAGTACGGCTTTGACTGACTGGTCTTTGGCGAAACGATCATCAGCGCCACTGCCTCCCACGATGATTGGCATTTTGTTATCCACGAGGCGACGTATTTTCCTGAATTCCTGAAGGGTCTTGTGCAGGTTGAGCTGGTGACTGAGACTCAATGCAAGCGCGCTCGCGTTGGTTTTTTTAACGGCATAGGCGATCTCCTCGGCCGGTAGGTTGGGGCCAAAATAACAAGGCTGCCATCCCGCCTCCGCAGCCACCAAGGCGGTGGCCAGCGCACCGAATTCATGCCAATGCCCCGTTGGTGTGGCCGTGACAATCCGCGGGGCGGATGCAGACGGCTCGACGGTACGCAGCATATCCCATAAAGTCGCGCGTACGATGACCGAGGCCATGTGCTCGTTGATAATCTTCATCCGTCCGCTTTGCCAAAGCGAACCGATCTCCACAAACAAAGGCACGATGATGCGGTGCAGAAATGCCTGGCGCGGTAGCGCCACGGCGGCATCGTTGAGCACTTTTTCCAGCGCAAGCGCGTCCAACTTGACGACGTGGGACAGGGCTTGTCTCACGATCACGCGGCAGTCTTCATCCACCTCAGCCCCATTCTCGGTTTGTGCTTCGCCTGTCGTTCGATCGGCGGAGGCGGGCCTGGACAGATGGTCGTCCTGAACGATCTTCGAGAGTTCACTGTCACTGAGCCGGGCCACAGAGGATATCGTATGGCCGCCTTCCACCGCCTTCTTGAGCAATGCCAGGCGTTCGATATCCCGATCCGAATACAACCTTCGATTGGTTTGCGATCGGGCCGGTTTTACGGCGCCGTAGCGTTCTTCCCAACTCCTTATGTTGTGCGCTTTGAGCCCCGTACGCGACGCCACATATTTTATGGGGTGGTATTGAGAAACTTTCATGTTTTTATTTTACGCTGGGATGTTGATATTGTCAATACAGTGTTTAAAATTTGTTTAAATAAATTTTAGCACACAGAATAAAGACATAAACCAAAACAATATTACCCATGAGGTGATTAAATGGATATTGACAACATCAACAATCCGAGTACGGACAATAGTGCCGATCCAATTGCTCCGACGCGAACCGATACCGATGTTGTGGCCATCCTGCCCGTTCGCGGTCTGGTCGCTTTTCCACACATGACGCTACCTTTTATGGTTTCGCTGGAATCATCCCAACTCATCGAGGACGCCGTTAACGCGGATGGACGGATCGGCCTGATCACGGTCAAAGACAACGAGGCCGAAGATCCCGCCCCGGATCAGCTTTACGGCGTTGGTACCCTGGCTAAAATCATGCACGCCAAGAAAAACGGAGACGGCATTTGGGTGGTCCTGCTGAACGCCATGGATCGTTTCCACATTGCCTCCTGGGAAACCAGCGGCCCCTACCTGCGCGCGGCCATCGTGCGCGCACCGGACGTCGTCGAGGCGGACCTCGAGACCGAGGCCTTGCGGGATCACCTGCAACGAACTTTCCGGGAAGTATTGGCGATGCTGCCGGATGCCTCCGAAGAGATGGGCAAGGCGGTCGCACGGATTGACGATCCCCTCCAGCTGGCCTACGCGGCGGCGTTCAATATGAAGATGGCGACGGCGACCCGTCAGAACCTTCTGGAAATGGAGGGTGTGAATGCCAAGCTGCGAAAATTGCTCGAGCTGCTTTCCCGCGAAAAAGAAATGCTGAATATCGGTCACAAGATCCAGAATGAAGTGCAGGAGAAAATGACCAAGTCCAAACGGGACTACTATCTGCGGCAGCAGCTGGACGCCATTAAAAAGGAACTTGGTGAAGACGATGAGGAAGCCTCGGAGGCTGATGACTATGCCCGGCGCCTCGACGAGGCCGGGCTTCCGGATGAAGCCCGCAAAGAGGCCCAGCGTGAGCTCGAGCGATTTCAGGCCATGTCGCCGCAGGCGGCCGAATACGCGATGATCAAGAACTACCTCGACTGGCTCATCGACCTTCCCTGGTCCCGCGTCAGCGAGGATAATACCGATATCGCCGCCGCCCGAGGTGTCCTCGAGGATGACCACTATGGGCTCGAGGAGATCAAGGAGCGGCTGATCGAATACCTGGCCGTGCGGCGCCTGATGAACAACCGCGAGGAGGCGCCCGACACTTCGGATGACCAGCCGGCCATGGGCGTTATCCTCTGCCTCGCAGGACCGCCGGGTGTCGGCAAGACCAGTCTGGGTAGAAGCGTCGCCCGCGCCCTGGGAAGGTCGTTCACACGCATGAGTCTGGGCGGCGTACGGGACGAAGCGGAAATTCGCGGCCACCGCCGCACTTACATCGGCGCGATGCCCGGGCGCATCATCCAGGCCATCAAGCGTGCGGGAACGCGCAACCCCGTTTTCATGCTGGATGAAATCGACAAGGTCGGTCAGGACTGGCGCGGCGATCCCAGCAGCGCGCTTCTGGAGGTGCTCGATCCCGCCCAGAACGGCGCTTTCCGGGACCACTACCTGGACGTGGATTTCGATCTCAGTGAGGTGATTTTCATCGCCACGGCCAACCAGCTCGACACTATCCCGGGGCCGCTGCGCGACCGCATGGAAGTCATCACGCTGGATGGCTACACCGAGCTCGAAAAACTGCAGATCGCCAAAAGGCACCTGATACCACGTCAACTCGCAGCCCATCGCCTGCGTGAGGAAGAGATCACGTTCATCGACGATGCGATTCAGAAAATCATTCAGGACTACACCCGCGAGGCCGGCGTGCGCAATCTGGAACGGCACATCGCCGCCGTCTGCCGCAAAGGCATCGTGCAGCTCAGCGAAAAAGGCTGGCCGCACGTGGTGATCACTTCAAAAACGGTGCGGAGCTACCTGAAGAAAGAGCGTTTCGAAGCGGAAGTCTCGGGCGCCATCGATATGCCCGGCATCGCCACCGGACTCGCGGTAACTTCCGTGGGCGGTGACATCCTCTACATCGAGGCCACGCGGATGCCCGGCTCCGGTCGCATGAACCTGACGGGGCAGTTGGGCGACGTCATGCGCGAAAGCGCTCAAATCGCCTACGCCTATGTGCGCTCCCGGGCCGAGGCGCTGCACATCGACCCGCAAACGTTCGCCACGACCGATGTCCACCTGCATGTGCCGGCGGGGGCCCTGCCCAAGGACGGCCCTTCGGCCGGCGTTGCCATGGTGATGGCGCTGGTCAGCCTGTTCACCGGCCGGCCGGTGCGCAGCGATGTGGGTATCACCGGCGAGATCACCCTGCGCGGGCGCGTACTTCCGGTGGGGGGGATCAAAATGAAGCTCATGGCCGCCCATCGGGCCGGGCTGAAAACAGTGATCCTGCCGACACGCAACCGTTCGGATCTCGATGATCTTCCGGCCGAGGTCCTCGATGGACTGGAGGTAATCACTGCCGACCGAGTCGACGAAGTCATTCCGACGGTGCTCGGTGTGGAACCATTGCGAGGGGGCGGGACGACGGCAAGGACCTGTCCTCCCCCGGCGCGCGGCGGTGACGCCGACAGCCGGCGGGTGCCGCTGACATGCAAGGGGTCCGGTCGGGCGGTAGGTGATTGATCCCTGCGGCGCTTGCGGACAATGAAACTCGAGCGGCCAGGCCGTGGTCTGGCCGCTCGCAGTGAGACCGTCATTTACAAGGCGATAACGCAAATTTTCAATATTTGTATAGAAAGGTAACATCATGAAGAAACAGCATCGCTTCTCAATCTGGTATGCGCTGCTAGGGGTCTGGCTGGTCTTGCTGTTGCACAACATCATTGCCTCGGCATTTCTCGTTAAGACCATCCCCTACAGCGAGTTCACGCAACTGCTCGAAAGCGGGAAAGTGTCTGAAATCGCGATCTCCGAAAACGATATTCAGGGCAAATATCTGTCCACCGAAGCCGGGACCGAGAAAGAAATGTTGTTCCGGACGGTGAGAGTCGACCCGGAGCTCTCAGAGCTTCTGGAGGCCAACAACGTAAAATACTCCGGAAGGATTCAGTCGAACTTCCTGGGAACGATCATGTCCTGGGTGATTCCGATTGCACTCTTCTTCGGCATATGGATCTTTATGATGCGACGCTTCCAGAACCAGTCGGGTTTCATGCAACTCGGCAAGAACAAGGCCAAGATCTATATGGATGACGACGTGGGTGTGCGTTTTGCGGATGCTGCCGGGGTGGACGAATCCAAACAGGAACTCGAGGAGGTGACCGCATTCCTGAAGGAGCCCGAACGCTACACGCGGGTCGGGGGCCAAATCCCGCGGGGCATTCTTCTGGTGGGGCCTCCGGGCACGGGCAAGACGCTGCTGGCCAAGGCCGTGGCCGGTGAAAGCGGGGTGCCGTTCTTTAGCCTCAGCGGCTCCGAGTTTGTGGAGATGTTCGTGGGGCTGGGAGCCGCCCGCGTACGCGACCTGTTCAAGCAGGCCAAGGAAAAGGCACCCTGCATCATATTTATCGACGAGCTCGACGCCCTGGGCAAAGCGCGCGGTGTGGGGATGACCGGTGGCCACGATGAGCGCGAGCAGACCCTCAACCAGCTCCTCGTGGAGCTCGACGGCTTCGATCCCAACGTGGGCGTCATCTTGATGGCCGCCACCAACCGGCCGGAGATATTGGACCCGGCCCTTCTTCGACCCGGGCGCTTCGATCGCCAGGTACTGGTCGATCGCCCCGACAAGGTCGGGCGCGCGGATATTCTTAGGATCTACCTATCCAAGGTGGAGACCGAAAATGATATAGATCCGGAGAAGATCGCCGGGATGACGGCCGGCATGGTGGGCGCCGACCTGGCCAACCTGGTCAACGAAGCGGCGCTGCTGGCTGTAAGGCGCGATAAAGGCACCATCGGCATGGCCGAGATTGAGGAAGCGGTCGAGCGTCTGGTGGCGGGTCTTGAAAAGAAAAACCGCCTGATCAATCCGGCAGAGAAGAAAATCGTGGCCTACCACGAACTGGGGCATGGCCTTGTGGCCATGGCGCTGCCCGGCACCGACCCTGTGCAGAAAATCTCCATCATTCCCCGGGGCATCGCCGCGTTGGGGTACACCATGCAGGTGCCCATCGAAGATCGTTTCCTGATGCGCCAGACCGAGCTGGAGAACCGGATTGCGACCCTGCTCGGCGGAAGGGCCGCGGAAGAGCTGATCTTCAACGATGTTTCCACTGGCGCGCACAACGACCTCTCGCGGGCCACGGACATCGCCCGCAGCATGGTGAGAGAATACGGCATGAGTTCGCGCCTCGGTAACGTCTACTTCGCGGCCCCGCGGCAGATGCAGTTTCTGGGCGCAACACCGGAGGCCGGCCGCGAATACAGCGACGAGACAGCGCAGATCATTGACGAGGAAGTTCGCCGCATCATTGACGACCAGTACGCCCTGGCGCTGCGGATTCTCAAGGCCAACCGCAGGCTTCTGGACGAAACCGCGAAAACGCTGCTGGAAGACGAAGTCATCGAGGGCGATAAACTCGAGCGGCTGGCATCGTCCGTCCGGGTGACCGGAAACGTCGACGAGACGGCCGACCTGGGCCCCCGTGCTGCGGCGGCCTAACAGGTGAGCTTGAAACCGGCGGCAGGGGCATGCCCCTGCCGTTTTTTTTTGCGCCACGGCCGTCGCATGTCCTGCGCTCCACCGGCAAAGGCGCCGGCCGGGTGTTTTCAACCCAGATTCTCGCCCGCCTTCAGAAAGTCCTGGAAGCCGGCCACATCGCTGCCGGCCCGTTCGAGCCGCCGTACCCCTTCCTCCAGGGTCTCCAGATCGGCGGCAATCGAGAGCCGTAGAAAATGCAGGCCCTCCGCGCCGATGGCCCCGAATGAGCGCCGGTCCATCACGGCCAGGTGGTGCCGGTAGAGCGCAAACATCTGAAACAGGGTGGCCGGCGACGTTTGGACGCGAACCGCCGCGGGCAGCTTCGCGTAAGCCTCCAGCGCCCCCAGTCGTTCGCACAGCCCGGCGACATTGGGAAAGAGATAGAAGGCCCCGCCCGGTTTCCGGCAGGTCACGCCGTCGATGGCATTGAGCTGCGCCAGGATCACGTCCCGCCGGGCCTCGAAGGTGCGGGCCATTTCAGCCATCCAGGGGCCGGATCGGGGATTTTCGAGGGCCTCACGCCCACCCTCCTGGTTGTAGGGGGGGATGCAGGAGAAATAATTGATGTTGAGGTTTTTGAAGGCCGCCGCCTCTTCGGCGGTGGGCAGAACGGCGTAGCCGATTCGCCCCCCGGTCCAGGCGAACGATTTGGAGAGACCGCTGCTGATAATCGTGCGGGTTTCCATGCCGGGCACCGAGGCGATCGAAAAATGGGCCTGGCCGTCGAAGACGATGTTTTCGTAGATCTCGTCCGAATAGACCCGGACATCCGGCGGACACATCGCCAGAATCACCCCGGCCACGGCCTGAAGCTGGTCCGGCGTGGCGACCCCCCCGGTGGGGTTGGAGGGAAAGTTCAGGATGATCAATTTGGTGCGCGGCGTGATCAGGGCGGCCAGTTCATCGGCTGTGACGGTAAAGCCGTTGGCCTCGCGCAGATGCAGGGGTACGGGCACCGCGTCCACGTAGCGGATAAAGGATTCGTAAATCGGAAACCCCGGGCTGGGGTAGATGATCTCGTCCCCCGGATCGCAGTAGATCTGCTGGGCGAAGCCGATGGAAGGCTTTCCGCCCGGAAAGACGCAAACCCGGTCGGCGGAGACGTCCAGTCCGCGGGTGGCGGTCACCTGCCGGGCGATGGACTGGCGGAACGGGAGAATGCCCTGGGGGTCGCAATAGTGGGTATTGTCCGCCTCGATCTGGCGAATGACCTCATCCTTGACCCAACGCGGCGCGCTGAAGTCCGGCTCGCCCAGGTTGAGTTTGACCACTTGATGGCCCCGGGATTCCAGCCCGGCGATATGGGGCCCGATCTTGAAAGCGTTTTCGGTTCCGATCGTGGATGCACGTTCAGCAAAGAGGGCCATCAGATCCGTCCTTTCCTCGGGGCGCGTTTCAAGGCCCGCGATTATGGCACGCGGACCCTCAAAGATCAATCTGCGCCCGGTTGGGGGCGGCGGCGCGGGAGTTGATGTTTTGCCGTCCTTGGGATACGGTGGCGACCTCTCTGGGCGACAAACGCTCAACATGCCTTGCCGAAAGGTTCGACCATGGAAATGGAATCCATCGCCCGGCAGTCCAAGGCGGCGGCCATCCAGCTCGCGGCGGCCGGCACCGATGCCAAGAACCGGGCCCTGGCCAATATCGCCCGGGCATTGGAGTCGCAGACCGCGGCCATTCAGGCTGCCAATCAGGCCGACCTGGAACGCGCCGCTCGGGAGCAGCTGGCCGCTCCACTCCTGAAACGGCTGCGTTTCGATGCGGCCAAGATCGCCGAGGCCTGCGCGGGGCTTCGGAGTTTGATCGATCTGGACGATCCGGTGGGCGCCACCCTTGGCGCCACCGCGCTGGACGACAGCCTGACCCTCTACCGCGTCAGCCGTCCGATCGGCGTCATCGGCGTGATTTTCGAGTCGCGCCCGGACGCGCTGGTGCAGATTTCCTCCCTGTGCCTCAAAAGCGGCAATGCCGTGCTGCTCAAGGGCGGGAGCGAGGCCGCCGGAACCAACCGCATCCTGGCCGGCATCATCGACCAGGCCGGCCGGGAGGCCGGCATACCCGATGGATGGCTCCACCTGATGGAGACCCGCGCCGATGTGGCCGCCCTGCTGGAAATGGACGCCTTTATCGACTTGATCATCCCCCGGGGCAGCAACGATTTCGTGCGCCACATCATGGACAACACCCGCATCCCGGTGCTGGGGCACGCGGACGGGATCTGCCACGTCTACCTCGACCGGTCGGCCGACCCGGAAATGGCTCGGCGTATCGCGGTGGACAGCAAGACCCAGTACGTGGCGGTCTGCAATGCCGCCGAAACGCTTCTGGTGCATGCCGCCGTGGCCGGCCCGCTTCTGCCGGCCCTGAAAGCCGACCTGGAGGCGCGGGGCGTCGACATCCGCGGCTGCCCGCGAACGGCGGACATCATACCGGTGGCGCCGGCCACCGAGGCGGACTGGCACACCGAGTACCTGGATCTCGTGGTGTCGGTCCGGGTGGTGGACAGCCTGGATGCGGCCATCGCGCACATCAACCGCTACGGGTCGGGCCACACCGACGTGATCGTGACCGCCGACCGGGAGCGGGCCCTGCGCTTCATGGACCGCGTGGACACCGCCGACGTCTTCGTCAACTGCAGCAGTCGCTTCAGCGACGGGTTCCGCTTCGGTCTGGGGGCCGAGGTGGGCATCAGCACCAACAAGATCCACGCCCGGGGTCCGGTGGGGCTTGAGGGGCTATTGATCTACCAGTGGCGCCTGGTGGGCGACGGCCAGATCGTGGCCGACTACAGCGGCCCCGAGGGCAGGGCCTTCAAGCATGAGCGGTTGGACAAGGATTTCGAGATCTGAGCAAGGCCGCGACTAATCCTCATATGGATTTCATCTGGAACGGCCTGCGCTGAAGTGTTCTTGCGACGTTACCACTATATCAGAAGTGTTACTTTTCTTATGCGCATAAGAAAAGACGATTTCGCAAAAAGTCCGATATCGGCGTTACGCTTCATCTCTCGTCATTGCAGCGTATCGTCAGTACGCTTCATTCCTCGAGATTCGCAAGCCTTGCACGCGGACTTTTTACAAAACCGTCCCCATGAAGACGTCTCTGGGTCGGTACCGGACGGCCTTTGGGCCCCGGCGCGGCGTCGGACGCCCGCTTCCAAACCCTGAACCGCCAATGGGATCGAACGGTTGGAATCGTGCGGCTGCCCTGCAGGGAACCCCGATCCCTGG